>Ga0210040_10000946_pt1 | contig 46113 bp, 60 predicted proteins | sample CryGeyCG12114_NA_FD_185462 | JGI IMG/M metagenome (GOLD analysis project Ga0210040, IMG submission 185462) | Groundwater microbial communities from aquifer - Crystal Geyser CG19_WC_8/21/14_NA (SPAdes) (version 2) | ecosystem: Environmental > Aquatic > Deep subsurface > Groundwater | place: USA...
TCCGGTTCTTTCGGCTGTAGGAACTATAAGTGGAAAAATTGTTGCCAACTACATGGGTATTTAACATGGCTAAGCGTATGAAACTTATAAGTGAAAACGAGTTTTTAAGATTGACCCAAAAAGTTAGGGATATACCATTGATTGGAAATGAAGCTGAAATCATTCAGCAGAAAAATTTATCTGAGGAAGTTTTAAATGATCAGCTTATCCCCGAAGACTTAAAAATTGAATTATACAGCCAAATTCGCAGTGCTATTGAAAAAAAATTGAATGAACTTATTATCAAGCCTATACCTGTAGAAACATCAAATTCTAAAGATGTTCCGAAGACTCCTGTTTCAACAAATTCTGAATTATCTGAAAACGATACGTTTTTATTAAGCTCCATTCCATCAAGTGTTCGTGAAACTCCTTCACAAATGATGAAAATGTTGAAAAACTATAGAAATATAATTTCTTGGGATGACAAGGGTGTGGTCTCATTTTTTGGAAAGCCAGAACCAACCAGTAATATTGTCGATTTGCTGAATTATTATACACGAAATTTAAAAAACCACTTTGCTCCACCAGGAATGAACAGGTTTCTGGCAGTTTGTCAAAAAATAAATATTCCGATTGCTTGCGCTTCGACTTCAGTTCGAAAATGTTTAAAAAATCCTGTTTCAACTCATGAGACTGCGACTGGAAGTGCCCTTCGTGTCGATCAATTTCGTCAAGGATTACGTAACTGGGATGCTTTAAGTAAAGATGATTTGATTGAAGATGACTCAGTGATAGAAGACCCTTCTAGTGTGAACTATTTACATTTTGGGACTCCTAACAAAAGAAGAGGTCACTTGTTTAGTGTTTAGAGGATCAAATGAAAATGAATCTTATAGTTTCTACGAAAGGATGCAATATTCTTCACCCTAAATTTTGTTCGCTGGATTCTCGAAAAAAGACCTTTGATTTGTGGCCTAGCAATTCACAAGTATCGCCAAATGATCTTTCTAAGTGTGGGTTTTTTTATGTTGGAAGTGGAGACAGAGTTCTATGTTTTTATTGTGGAGTTGGGTTGGAAAAATGGGTAAAAACTGACAATCCTTGGGTTGAACACGCAATCAATTCACACAGATGTCCATATTTATTGTTATCCCGTGGTGAAGCAAATGCTGCAAAGTCTTTGATGGAAGAAATATATGTAAGTAATAGAAATTAATAAATGCATTGTACTTATTTTAAAATTTTGAAGTATTAAAAAACCTTTTACAGATTGAATTGAGTTCAACTTTGATGATACCTTCTTTTGAAGAGCAAGGATACACAGTATCAGACTGTGATAAAAAAAATATTGCGGCAACAGAAAATATGGCGACAAAAGAGACCGCTCAACTCCGATCTTGTGAGTTAACTTAAATTTTGAAATGATTTTATTTTTAGATGTTCCATATTATTTGTTTTTTTATAGTGATGGAAAAAGTGGTACGGTTACTGGACAGTTACATGTGCTTGATTTGTAAAAAAAGAGAAGCAACTTTCTGTCTAATGCCATGTGGGCACATCAGCTATTGCATCGACTGTGTTTGCAGTATTACAACGTGCGTTGTATGCCAATCTCCTCACACATCGGTGATGAAAATAATGAAGTCATAGTATTTTGATTGTATGAAAATAAAGTAATTTTTAATTGTAATTAAGGTGTTAAATAACTATTTCATTCATTGTTAACAATATAAATATGTAATTTTTTAGAATAGAAAAATAAAAGCATAAAAAGATAAAAGGTGCCACCAGTGCCAATAGGGGGCGCTGGTGGCGCCTTTTATTCATCACATGGATACAGACAGTATGTTGATGAAAATCCAGTCAGAAAATGCTAACAATGAACTATCAAAATTAAAATTTGAAAATGAAATGTTGTGTGATTTTTCAACACTCCCAAAAACTCATCCAAATCACTCTTCGGTGGTGAAAGGACAGCTAGGAACTCTTAAGTGCAAATTGAAGAGCATAAAAGTCATAGAATACGTGGGTTTAGCCAAAAAACAATATTCTTTAAACTTTTTGGATGGTGAAAATTACAAAACCATAATGAAAAATAAAGGAATTCCAAAGTCTGCACTGGAAAATTATACATTCTATAATTATAAAAAAGCTTTGCTTGAAAAAAAAACTAGTAAAACTTCATTCGCAAGTCTTAGGTCCTTCAATCAAGAAATTTGTCTTATAAACAATAATAAAATATTGTTCTCTCCCGTGCATTTTTCCAGATTTTTGCTCGGGATATATGGAATTAGAAGCCTACCATACGGATATAAAAACCTGACAGTCAAAGAAATGGACTCAGTTGACAAAGAGGATTCCGACAGCTTGGATGAAGAAAATGCTGATGCCGACAAATGATTTGATTGATTTAAAGCTTCATCATCAATTTTCATTGCACATAGTTGGTCCAACTGGAGTAGGAAAAACTGATCTCTTGCTCAAAATTATCGCAAATAGAGACTCTATCATTGACACAAAAATTGTCAACGTGTATTTTATATATGCTATTGATCAGATAAAGTTTCATAATTTTAAACTACAGCATCCAGAAGTAAATTTTGTGTGTGGTTTACCAAAGAATTATGATAAATTTAACTCCCTATTTGTTTTTGATGACTTTCAGTCAGAGTTGTCAAGCAGTTTGAAAAAATTTTTCACCGATTTTATAATACGTGAGTGTCATCATTCATCTGTGAGCGTTTGTTTTACAACACAGAATCTTTATATTCCTGCATTGCGAACTATTGCATTGAATACAACTTATTTAGTATTTTTCAATCAGATTCGTGATCAAACAACCGTGAAAATACTGGGTCGACAACTTTTTTCAAAACATAAAAATTTTCTAGAGGAAGCATATGAATACTGCACACAAAATCCACGAGGATACATTTTTATTGACATGCATGTCTTGCAAAATTCTAAATTCAGAGTTCGAAGCAGCATTTTCAAAGAGGAAGATTTATGCGTTTTTGTTCCAAAATGAGTGAACGTGTGGAAAAACACAAACAATTTCTCGCAGAGTTGATAATACTGAGTGAAGCTAAACGAAGATCAGTTTTGAAGCAATTAACAAGTGAACAACTGGAAACTCTTATTGAAGTGTTGCATAATTTTATTGAAATGCAATTCAAGAAAAGTGAAACTAATCCTGTCGTGCTTAAGGAGCGAAGACATTTGAAACAAATAATTTCCGGAAAATTTAATTCAAGAAAAATAATTGTGTCTCAAAAAATCTGGAAAAGTGCTACCTATTATAATTGGAACAGTTCTGTACAAAATCCTGGATGATCTTTTGTTGGGCTAACGAGAAATATGGCTAAATTATTCAAAGTAATTGATTTAGAACTGTACAAACAATTAATGGCATGTAGCGATAGTAATCATGGTTGTTGTGTATTAGCTTGTCTTAATTAGTATGAATTTAATAATTTGTAGGATTCGGGCGGCTTTTCAAATTGCCTTTGAAAACCTTAAACTCAACGGCATGCCTCTTGAAGCCGAAGGACGTTCTTGCACCCTGGCCACCGAACTTCAGTTTGCACAGCACATGGTGATGTTGGAAACAGTGACAGCAAAACCATCTGAAAATCGGAAGCGTGGTCGTTTCGAGCAATAAAGTGAGCATTTTTGTGTAACAGTAACAAGTTTGTTATTTAACCTAAATTCAATAATATTTGCTATAAAACATTTGACACATTGATTTACACTATAACCATAATGTTCACATAACATTTTAAAACCATTCACACAATGCTTTAAAACATTTGACACATTGATTTACACTGTAACCATAATGTTCACATTTGAAACCATTCACACAAATTTTTTTGAAATTAAAAATAATTGCATTTTTTCACAAATTAATTATAAACTGTAATAACTGTAACAGTAGATGTAACAAAGTAAAGTAAAAAGTTGTTAAACTGAAAAAAGAGTTTGGCATTGCAATAATTTTTCCTTCCGCTCTACCAAAGGAACATCTTCCCCACTAGTTAAAAAAAATTGTCTGTATGCTTTCAGAGCTGTCCTACAGCTTGCACGAACAGATCCATACAGCATTCCTTAAAAAACAAAACGAAAAAAAAATTAATAAATTTTTTCCATAATTAGCATGAAAAACTTTTTTTAAAGTCAGAATTTCTAAACTCACTTTCTCGTCTGATTTTAGGCCTTTTGAAAACGATTCGTCTTCTAATTCAGGCTTTGGTGTCGTTTCAGTGATTAATTCAATACTAGGATCAGACAGGGCTGGTTGAAATTCATTGATATCCTCAGTTTCCATAATGTTTGCAATTGGTCCATTATCACCTATTGATAAAGCAAAGGATAATGACCATGAAATCATCAGTAGTTTAATAAAAAGCTAGAAGCTATAAATTCATTAAAAAATATAGTAACTGAATTCAACTTACAACTAGAGAGTGTATAAAACAGTTTATTTTTATTCCCTTTTTGTTCGCATTTATAACCGTTCAAATTTTCCCCATACACACAATCACTTTTCTCAATACATTCGACACAATTTAACTTTCGACAAATATCACTGTACGTGTAAGTGAACAGAAGAAAAAGAACAAAAACTATTAAAAATTTCATTTTCGAACTGTCAGTTTCTATTGTTAACTCAATATTTTTTTTAATTTAGAGAGAAATCAAGACTTAAAAATTCAACAAAAACGCCCAAAATCTAAAAGCCAACTGCATTAATAAGCAACTCAATAAGAAGTAATATTACTTTTACAGCACATGGTCCATACACAGTTCTCCCCTTTGTCTTGGGTGGTCGGACTTGAGATCTATTTTTATCAAAAAGCACGACTTGATCCTCATCTTTCAACTCTTGTAGAGCAGGATGATTTACATCCAATAAAGAATCTGCAATAAAATAATGGATTACATATAAGTCGTAAAAAAGTGACTATGTAATCTGACACCTTAGATAAGACTCACTAGATTCTAATGGGGGAAATGTAGTAGTGGTAGTAGTCTCAGGGTCACTGGGTACCCTAACATTCATAGAGACCAAATTCTCTGCGTCTAAAGAACGCACTGACATTCGTTTCCATATTTTCCATAGTGTCCATAGTACTATGACTAATCCCAATAGAGCCATTACACATCCCATAATATACCATCCGAGCTCTGAAAGTAATAAAAAATGTCATTATTGTAATAACTATATGATAAAATACAATAATGAAAAGAAAGAATCAAAACGTTATTTGAAAAAAATTAACGTACTACTAGATACAGCTTCATTTTCAAAAAGTGCATTATTTACTGCTGCTGCTGTGGTTGTTTTTAAATGCAAATTAATTTCTAAGCAGGCATCAGTGTCTGAAGCTAAAATATTATTATTATTCGTTAGATGTGCGTAAACGCACCCTGCATATGTAAATGCACAGTAAGTGCTTTGCACACATTCAAAGCATGACAAGTTCATGCAACTTGCATAAGCAGTAGGCATCCAATGTAATGCCTGCAATAGTAAATATAATGTAGTTAGTAGTAGACTGACACATAGACAAATGAACATATAGATTGACAGAGAAATATAAGAGAGAAGCAAAAAATAACAAAAAGCTGACAAACAATGGGTTATGTAGTTATATTACTACAACAATCATACCAGTAAAAAATGCAGCAACGGTTTGTACGGTTTACGTCTTTTGTTCCCTCTAATTCTTTTGTTTTTAACCAAAACTTGTATTGAGTCAGCCTCACGGAAGTCATCTTTGCTTAATCCAGCTTTATTCAGTGTGTCCAGTTTAGTCTCAAGCATTGGCCACATGATGTCATCAGAAGTGCCTCTGGCCACCAAATATTGCACTAGTACATGGTCCGCTTGTCCTATTCGATGAACTCGGTCTTCAGCTTGAAGCTTAGCCTGTTCTTCCGAGAAAGTTGTTCCATCTATTCTAATATATCTAAAAAAACAAAATAAATGATGTACCAATCTTCAGCTAGCTACAAATTGTCTGAACACAATCAAATAGAATATTCCTTAACTTGATGAAAATGTTTCTATTGATACAACTAATTTGTGAAAAAAGTTCCATGGGACGAGATAAAGCTGGAGTACCGCTTAAAGGAATCGCACGCTTAGCCTTCTGTAAAATCGGTAAAATAGCTTTGGTTCGTGCAGTCTTCAAACTCTTCAAGGGATGTGACTCGTCCTAAAATATAGCAGCAATTACGTATTGCAAATTATTATCTAGAAAACATACCTTCGTTATATTCCGTAACACTTACATTGAAAAATCCTTCTAGATCTCCAGGGAATGGTGCAGCGTCAGCATGGGTACTGTTGGAGCCCGATGTTGAAGTCACATCCACTTCTTCAATAAAACCTGTTCCACATGTTGGACAGGTGAATTCCTTCATGAAAAACAAGTACAATACATGGGTGATCTTTGGCACAACAAGGTGAATCATTTAGTGAAATTTAGGAAAGTAATAGATGCTCACGTCGGTAACATGACTAATGTTTTTGTTACACTGATGACAAAAAAATTGATGATTTCGTGGTCGAACGCTGGCATCCGCTTCAGCCATGATTTAGTTGCTCAAATGGTGCATAAACTTATGACGTTCTGTAACTGACAAAGAATACAAAATAATTAGAAATTTAGTTACAATTACTGGTCTTTCAATCATTCATGAGTGAGCAAGTGGGAAAAACTCTGATGTGAAGCTATATATTAATTGGCACTGAAAGATTAGATAAAAACAGCACAAAAACTTACCAACTTCCTGTTATCTACGAGTTAACGATATCCATGAATTATGATTAAACTTTTCACAGCCCTAAATTGTAATTATTGCTTTTAATGACAATCCATTCAGTAACCGCCGACGAGAACCGTTGACACAACGTAGTGTAGGACAACAGACAAGGGATGGGATTTAAAACCTTTGTCAGGAACAAAATAGTAAGATTAAATGTAAACTTAATTAATGCCTGTCTTTTAGACACAGTATCGATGACGAATAGTGAGAAAACAACACAAAATTGTCTTGTGACCAAAGAAAGATATTTTACAATAAACTCGGAAAATCAAAAATCCAATCCAAACAATGTAATCACCAAGTCACTTTTCTAGAAAAGACTGACAGAAGCGCGTCCAAAATCCAACCAACCACACTACTACAAGTTTAAATTTTGGTAGCGCACATACTTGAGTATTTTATTTTACTCATAGGTGGTGTGCGCTACCACCATTTAAACTTGTGTAGTGTGACTTATGATTGTGAGTATGTCATTTAGTTATCAGGAGTTTTTTATGACGTGGCATACTTTCTCTCGTTTCTGGGAAATCAGAGTGAGAAACACGGCTCTATTTAGTTCGATAAGTGAAGTTTGTGGAGTTAGCACATAATATATTTGTTTTCGTGGGCGTTGGAGAGAAGCTACAAATCTAAATAGTTATTTCCTTTTACCTCGATGTGTGCAGAAGAGTTTGCGCGCGATATGTGCGGAGTTTGCGCGCGATGTGTGCGGAGTTTGCGCGTCATACTCCGCCATTACGCTTCGTCATTAGACTCCGCCCATGTGGGGAAACTAATCCGAGGAAATACACTGCTAATATTTAAAAAAAAAAAGAATCAGTTTATTTGCTTCGGTAATTTTAAAATTATTTACAAGAGTCAGGATTCCAGACTCTAAACCTCTTTAACATTGAGCGTATTGCGCGAATTTCTGCTTATGGTGAGACCACATACTCTATTGCCAATTGAGTATGTACCTACGTACAAGTTAACACAACACTTTTTTTACGTAACCAATATCGTGTCCCAGGTTCTAAAAATTCATACCTTTGTTACAAGACACGACTGATGTAAGGTATTTGAAAGGTCCAGCTGAAGTCCATTATTATTTTTTTGAGGTTTGCAACGAGAATTTCAATGCTTTCCTCTTCATTTGGCGGCATCATTAGCACTTTAACTTCCAAACGACGAAGCAAATTAGCTGGCAAAGACATTGGTTTGTTGGTGGCAGCAATAAATAAAATGCCTTCCATGTTTGAATCAACTCCTGCAAAAATATTTCACCTTCTTTTAGAAGTACATAATATAACTAACTACAAAGTCAAAAAGGCAGTTTAACCAATTATAAGTTAGCGACAATTGGCCAACTATAAGTTAGCGACAATTGGTCAACTATAAGTTAGCGACAATTGGCCAACTATAAGTTAGCGACAATTGGCCAACTATAAGTTAGCGACAATTGGCCAACTATAAGTTAGCGACAATTGGCCAACTATAAGTTAGCGACAATTGGCCAACTATAAGTTACCGACAATTGGCCAACACTGCTTACAAAGCAAGGCTATTTTGAAATCCGCGGTAACGAATTAAAAAAGCTAAATTGAGACGTTCAAAAACTGCTAATCAAGTTACCGTCCAGTTTACTGAGAAGTTCACTCAGTACACCGCCATTGTATTGCGTTTTCATCTGTCCGGATTCTGTTCCTCCTCCCAGCATGAAATCAATTTCATCCAAAACAATTTTTTTAGGTTTGTTTTCCCTTGCAACTTTAAAAATGCATTTTAGCATCTTCTCTCCCCCATTTGCTTAATAAATTTGATGCCCGAACTGTGAGTAAGTTGCATTCGGTTTCCGCTGCGGCCGCACATACCAACATTGTCTTACCATTACCTGGAGGCTGAATTACCCCAAAAAATAGCTTTTCTTTAACCCATTGTCGGCTATTTTTGAATAAATAAGGAGCTTTTACGGACCAAACTATAGTCTCGGGTAAAATATTTTTAGCATTGTTTATTCCAGTCAAGTCCGCAAACTTTACTCCAGTTGGCTTTGTCATCATGGCAACAGCTTTTTTTAGTCGTTCTTTTTCATCGTTCACACTGTCCTCAGCACTTTCAAGTTGTTTTTCATTCACAAGGTCGGGTTCTTTTAGATATTCAATTGCACGAATAAGTCTATTTCTATATGACTGAGAAGCTTCACGAAACTGAAAATTTTCCTCATGTGACGCCTTGTTCAAATTCTGTGAGCAATAGTTTTTTTTTTCTTCTGAACTTTCCATGGTTGTGAACTGAACTACTCTCTTAAACGTTCTGTCATATTTTTATCTTTGTTCTCAGTAGCCAAAGACTTAATGTAAACAACAACAGCAACTCTACCCTGTAAAACTTGTCTGAGCCTACCATCTTCTCATTATTTCGTTTGAGTCTCCTTGAGAGGAACATGTTCATTAAGTCGTCTTATTTTTATATTGTGAATAACTAACTATTTATTTATTTATTTATTTATTCATTGGTATTCAACATCCTACAATCAGCATAGGTTCTTTCAGTTGAACAAGTGCAGTTAGAATTACTTTAGGTAAAATACAGCTAGTACTTATCAATACTTATATATCAATAACGAAAACTATTAAGTACTGGAAAAAGCTAATTAAATAGAGTGAATGTTCATTAGTGTAATATAATTAGTCATGATCGTCAGTAAACACAGTAAAAAATAATATACAGAATTAGTTAGTAATATATCTTTGTAAAGCGACAAAGTAAGTTGTTAAATTTTTTTCTAACTGTTGCTCTATTGTGAAGTATTGATAAACAATGGAGAACATAAGTCATTTGCGCACTTTCTCAAAGACTAGATCAATCGAAAAGGTTCCTACCATATTTTGGTGGAACACTAAGTTTCCTGCGCTACTGTTTTTGTTTATTACCGTTTGTATGCAGTGCTTGCGAGTATTCTCAGGAAATTGAACGTGTTTAGCTCCAGATAATCTATTAGGGACGGAGGAAGCCACTTCTCTTTGTGAAGCTGTCGGGACAAATTTGTACAGCGAGTTTTGAAATTTGTGGTTTAAATAAATACTAAGGAATTTTAAAATATTCTTGTTTATAAAAAAACTACGAATCAACTAAACTTATATCAATTACCCTAATAATAACTTTAAAATCATACTCTTCGTTCGTCAATAGATGTCGAATTCGGAAAAATTAGACGAGTCGGGATGAATGACGCTTACCCGGGTATAACTTTCAAAAATTCCTTGGCGAGTATGTATCACGATTTGAACCACACAAAAATTTTTCACGGTCGAGTAAAATGGACATTAGTGTGGTTTTTGTTTTTGAGCATCGGGTGTTATGGCCCATATGCATTTTACACAAGAACTGCAAATCGCAAAATGTCTGCAAATTTGATGGAACTAAATCAACTTCTCAACAAGAATAATGAGAACAATACCATTCTAGCATCTGATTAGTGGGTCGCATGATAGGGGTAAGTGTATGTTTCAAACTATTGTCAATCGCCTCGTCAAAAACAAGTTGATTTCGAATTAAGATCCGTCTATGAAGAATTTTGAAAGTGTAATTCGACTTAAATATCAACAATTGGTTAAATTGGTTTGAAAAATATTTACAGAAAAATGGACGCATGGTTTGGATTCTTGTTTTGGCTGAGTTTTTTTGCACTATTCAAGTTGCAGCTCAGCTCATTTTATTTCACCACATAACTGGATCAGCTTACCTACAGGAATCGTACTCTAGAGTGTTTGCAGCCGATCCGGAGCAAAATGGTTTTTATTCAAACGTTTACTTACGGTTTCCATCAGTCACTATTTGCAGATACCGGTATTACGATTTCTCTGAGGAGCTTAAAATGAGACATTCTCTTTGCTTTCACCCTTTCCATCTGTATATGAGACATTTGTGTAATTTTTTGCATCCAATTTTGACATTTAGTATTGGTCTTTGCATTTTTGTGCATATTCTGAAGTTTTTTCAAGCATCGTTTTGCTTTTCAAAACTTGATAAATGGCTGAAAATGAAATCTTTGTCATGCAGTGGAATTTCAAGGGAAATTTTTTCTACTACATGCGACAAATTAAGCGGGGGTAACGTATACATGCTTACGTATGTTAAACATTCTGTTTCACGAAATGCTTACGTACCGTTGTTTAAAGAATTACGATACTCAATTGTAAGAGCTGAAGAACTTGATGCTTTTATGATTATGTAGACTTTTTAAGATACGACACGCCAAATTTTTTTCCTATAAACCACAAGGATTATCTTAACTCAGTTCAGTTATAAACAAGTTGTCATGAGTGAATGTTTAACTGTTATGATTGTCAGAGAGAATTGCTCTTTTATTGCATTAATTTATTTTAAACCGAATCTATTGTTTGTGTAAGTGTAATGAGTTTTTGCAAAATTTAATAAAAAACATTTGTAATACTTTTCACTTGCCATCACGATGGCGTTTTTTCATCCTGACAAAGTTCTTGATTTAATGAGAGGTGCTGCATTCGTGGGCAAAAAAAAATCTGGAAGCAACAACAAAACGGGACGGAGAAAAACCTATTGCTGATAAGGCAAAAGCGGCAGAAATGGATATGTGGAACGGTGTTTCAAAAGCTCTGCTAGGTGGTGGATTAGATATGTTAAATAAAACAGTGAAACAAAATGACAAAGATGACAGATCTAAAAAAACAGCCATTTGAAATGTCGGGAGCCAGTATGCAGTCTATTGAAAAAACCGCAAATAAGGTAAGTTGTAATTGTTCCGAGCATCATGTATTTTTTTCAAACGATAAAATATTTGGAACGTGATAGTAACATTACATGCTGTAAATGTAACAACTTTCATCACATACCTGCAAACTTTTATCACATACGTGCATACTTTCATCACATACCTGCATACTTTCATGGGCGGCTGCCTTGGGGTTTTGGTTGTTTGTGTACACTTCATTTTACTGACGATTCTTATGCGTAATTTTCTTAACGGTTCTTGAAACGTTGAAAGAAAATATGAAAATTATTGAAAAAAAAGTTGTTTTAGTTGCTAAACATAATTCAAAGTTTAACAGAAGTAGACCGTTTTATTGTCCTGGGAATATTTTTTGGGTTATTAAAAAACCGTTGTTAGAGTCATCAAGTCTAGAAAAAAATTATTCACTAAGAATTATTACTGAGAATAATTTTTACCGTACTTTTGATTTATAAATTCTAACTGCATGTATATATTTTATTTAAAATGTTTTGTGCTCAATAGGACAGTATAATCATGTTGGGTCAGATACGATACAACCTTACCGTAAATAGCTGTGAATGGTCAATGAGCAGCCAGTGAAGTCCTGGCACTAAAAGAATAGTGTGATTCTTGTGATCAATTTTGAAAAGACCAGTGGTACTGTATTCCTATTTAATTCCTGTTGCACATCAATTATTGAGGCATTATACTACAATAAAATCGCGTCACGTTATTTTCTCTGGAATTTAATAACCTCTCATTCGGCTCTATTCAAGTGGGCAGCCTATTGAAGCATATCTATGTGTTCCTTAGTTGCTAGGGAACAATCGTAGGATTTTGGTTTTCCTGGAATTTCCACGCAAATGTTTTGAGGGCCCTTCAAAGTTTCAAAATGTGAGCTTCGTACATGGCTACTTTGGTGAGCTCCTTTCAGCCCCTCATCAAGGGAGCAGCCTATTGATGCATATCTTTGTGTTTCTTAGTTGCTAGGGAACAATCGTAGGACTTTAGTTTTCCTGGAATTTCCACGCAAATATGTTGAGGGCCCTTCAAAGTTTCAAAATGTGAGCTTCGTACATGGCTACTTTGGTGAGCTCCTTTCAGCCCCTCATCAAGGGAGCAGCCTATTGATGCATATCTATGTGTTCCTAAGTTGCTAGGGAACAATCGTATGACTTTAGTTTCCCTGGAATTTCCACGCAAATATGTTGAGGGCCCTTCAAAGTTTCAAAATGGGAGCTTTGTGCTATGATATGGTTTAAAGTTCATGGAAATCGCACGTACAACTTGAAAATATGGTTTTACTTGTCTTGTGCATCTTTCTACAATTCGTATGATGGATGCGTACCTTGTTTTGGCGCGTATGGTGATAATTGGGAAGATAACTTCAGGGGTGTAAATAGTCTATGAGGTTTCTTCACGCACATTTGTATTTTGTGTTTAATAGTAATGTTTATATGGTTTATATAAAAACAACAATCTAATTTTTGAGATTGTACTTGAAACTTGAACGACTTTGTGGATTTGAGCACGTGAGAAAAGCTACGGTGGTGAGAATTTAAATTATTGCTGTTTGTAAGAAAAAGTGATGGCTGAGGCGAATGAGGCTCCTGCCAATGTCAACAATTTGTACATAAATCCCAAATGGCGTATGGATCTACTCATCAAGCATCACTCCAAGTATTGTCTTCGTGTGCTATTGGGGCTTCCTACAGACTATGAGGGATATGATACACAAAGGTAATGAAGAATTAAAATGCATTTTTGATCAGGGTCCAAAATTGGTTGTGTTTTGGTGGTTGGTGCTTTTTAGATCCTGATCACAAAGTACATTTCAACCAAGAAGGGAGAAATTGTCAGATATACTTCTTCAGAGTTTGTTCTGAAAGCATGCCATGATTAAAACGTTCTGATTTTTTTTTAGATTGCCACTTTTGCATTTTGTGATTGCTAGTTTGGATTTACTAAAGAACATCGACATTCTCAACAGTGATGAAAAAGGGAAAATATGCAACTGGGTGTATCATCTCTACAACAATAACGGTAAGGAAGGACCGTCCACGATCTATACCGTAATGGCTAAGCATGTTTAGCAACAAAACGCGACTAACGCGAACTTCCACGCGCGCGCGTGACTATGAAAGTAACTCCTATCTTTTTATTGAAATAACTATAGGTTTTGTCGGCCAGTCTGGATTTCAAGGATCTTCGACGTTCATTTTCCGCATGGATCCTGCTACTATGGAACATGAAATAAATTCAAAGCCTCAGGTTGAAGAAAATAATTGCCTCTCGTCGCCAAACAAAGAGTTGCCTTCTTTTACAGCTAGTCATATAACAATGACTTATTCAGCAATAGTCACTTTACTTACATTGGGAGACGATTTGAAACGTTTAGACCGTCATAGTGTTTTAAAATCCGTTGCAGCTTTGCAAAACAGAGATGGGAGGTATGTATCGTTTTCAATAACGCAAACATTCTATTCAAATAGATTCATCACCAAATTTTAGTAAGCTTATCTTACTTACTTTCATTAAATCAAATAGCTTTACTGCCGGAATGGGTTGCTCTGAGAGAGATATGCGATTCATTTACTGCGCTGTCGCCGTTTGTTACATGCTAAATGGCTTTTCCTACATAGATACAAACCAATTGATAGCTTTTATCAAGCAAAGCTTTGTAAGTTTTACTTTAAATTCATTTATACTTATTAGCAACAAGCAATAAATAAACGAACTGGTTGTATGTTTTACGAGGTACTCTCATCCTATTTTCAGACGTATGAAGGTGCATTTCATTCAGGCTATGGACAGGAAGGACATGCAGCATATACATTCTGTGCTGTTTCTTCCTTGGTTATGATGGGTGCTTTTAGGGACTCTCTATCAGATGTGCAGGTGAATAATCGTTTTTCTTTTTTGTAATTCGAATACAGTTTATGATGATTTAATTGCATACTGTTATTATTAATTAGACGGAGTCTTTGACAAGATGGTGCTTATTTCGTCAACAAGAAGGATTTACTGGCAGACCCAACAAGATACCAGATTCATGTTACTCTTGGTGGGTAGGAGCGACTCTGAAGGTATGTAGGCGATATTGTAATTCTTAACATAATCGCCACAATGGCATTGTTTCTGCAACAAATACAATTCAGGCGCGTGGCAAAATTGACTACTTTTTGGTTAAAAATTATTCTGATGATGAATGTAATGTTTTTAGTTACTTGGAAGCTTGGACTATTGCGACAAAGATGCTGTCATCAATTTCATATTATCTAATCAAAATCCAATTACTGGGGGAATTGGGAAAGTAGACAACGAGTACGTAGACCCGTTACATACTTTCATGAGCTTAGCTGGGCTTAGCTTAATGAATTACGAAGGACTGAATGCTGTAAATCCTACGCTTACAATGAGCGAAAATGCTGTTCAGCACTTGAAAAAATTACAAATGAACTGGAAAACAGATGAATATGTGGCTTGATTATACGGTTAAGTAAAAATATCATAACCTTCTTGAAATTGCAGTAACGTTTTCGAATAGTTTTCTGTGATAAACTGTGTAACACGCACAATCGTTCGTTCATGTTTTAAAACTAGCCACTTTTTTGTATAAGACCATGCTTCTTTAAGATCTTCTTTTACATTTGTGCAACGTACAAAAAAGCTCATATAATCAAATCACATGGTTATATAGGTTACCATTGATGTCTTATCCTCTCCCTTCATGTCAATTTATAACGCTGATTTCATTTTGATTTGAAAACTACTTTTATTTTACTTTCAATTAGCAACACCATAAAGGTGGTACGCCATTGGACAGATAAATAAGATATTCCAAGTTGAACAAATAAAAATTGTTGATAACGCAGTACATTTGAGTTCAGATTTATCAATGTCTCATTCTTGTTCACGTTTTTGAAAAATGTGAACTTTATCTTGGCTTAAGCTTGGTGTGTTTTGAGGATACAATAAAAAATTTACATCTTGTCACAATTAATAATGTAATCGTAATCTAAATAAATGCATAAAAATAACACAATAAACTGCGTATCAGTATCTTACGTAACGTACATATAACATAAAGATGACACAGAGTTAAGGCACCACCAACAACAAAACAAAGTTTTACAATTATTTATAATAATTATATTTATGACATTGTTAGAGTCATCATTATAAAGTACAGAAAATAATAAGGTCGACAACTATTTGATTTACAGAGAAACATGATGACGCTAAGTTCGGACTTTTTTTGGATTTCCTTTTAGAAGCAAAAACTTAATGCTAGTAAAAGTTACCAGATAGAAAGACTATCACACATATGAAATCAATACTTTAACCAAAATTTTTTAAAACAAATATAAATGAGCTATATATACGCTTAAATTGATTGATTTCACAGCATTAATATGATATTGTACGTATGAGTCGCAACTCGCAACTTATTATCTATACCATGATGCGAAAGCGGAATAGATTTAAAACATCAGAGGTTTACTTTTACACTGGTCATATACGTACTGGGTAAATTTTTTAAGAAACTTAGGGTACTCTCGTTTGTAGACAGCACGAAGCACTGATGCAGGAGCCCATCCTCCAGGATTTACTGCAAATTACGTTAATCAAATACAAAATACTTGTAGCTAATGCTAATTACAAAGGCTAAATGTTGAAATCAAGTGCTGATGAAAACTTACCCACGGAACAGTATGTAATTTGGCAAGATACATCATCTCTAGTCAACTCTTTTCCATCTTTACGAGGAGTGATAATAGTTTGCCCAACAAGACTAACCGTTAGGGAGACCCTTATGTATTTTCCATTGGGTTTAGCCTAGGAAATGAAATAGTTCGTTTGATTTTAAAAAACCTACTCATCATTATCATAATGGTTCAATGTTCAATCATAAAACAATTTTTCCTTACGGGTTCATTAGGATGATCTGTTGAATGATTGCAAACAATCCATGTATTCTTTGAATCTGTATCTTTGGAATCCGTAACTTGGCGTGTGTGAGACCAAAACAAAGCATCTCTTTGAGTAGCTGGCCACACTCTTTTATGAATCTGAAGGAAAACCATGGTGTCCTCGGATATTTTCTCAAGCACGTTCATTTGCTCGATTGTAGCTGCAGAAATAAACAATAAATAATACTCTTATACTCTTATCTAACAATATCATATTATGATACGAATAAATATCACAAAATATTTCATTATAGTTTCTATCATAAATCATATGGTTTACTTACTCTCCCAGTCAAAACGGTAGTCCGGGGAGAAAAAGTAATGGCACAATTCTCGACCAGTCACTCCTTTGACACTGTGAACAGCCTTAAGAGGGTCAACCACCAATCCATCTATTTCTTCTTCTCGTTTGTACATTCGCATTTCCCCATCTTCAGCAAATAACTCCCAACCCCCTTCACCAACGCTGAGCCTCGCATAATGCAACTGCTCCAGGGTTATTTTCTCAATTTCAGGCCATAATGGATGCATTTGCGCTTGTGAGACTGGTGTATTCGTGGTACTAAGGGATTTTAACCGTTCTTTGAATTCTTCTTCTTCATCAAGACGGTCCAAGCCTAGTTCTACAGCATCGTAAAACTCATCTTCTTTCAAAGAGCTATGTGGGCCTTCCTGGAGTACCATTAAAAATACGAATTACGAAGGATTCTACAATGAGAAGCTTATTATTAGAATATATTCTACTATAGCTTAGTTTACTGAAGTTTTGAAGTCAGATACTTTTTAAATCGTACTCAAATAAATTAATGTTGACTATTCTATATACCTTGACTTTACTCAACTAAAAGTAGTTTACAGTCCAATAACCTCTTGTTTGTTACCATAACTATAGAAATCAAAATTCACTTAAATTCAAGTGCTATTTATGATAACCTATTGTATCAAGGTTGAACAAGTGACATAAAATCTTCCATGAATGGCAAAAACAGTGTAACATAAGAGATAGCGGAAAAAACTCACTTCACAGTCTGGTCCTCCCATGACATACAATTTTTTAGTCTTCTGAACCTCTTGCAATTGCTGCTTGTAAAAGTCTTCAAGTTTCTTCCGCTTTTCGATTTCCTTTTCCAATTTTTTCTTCCAAATGTCGTCTCTTTGTGACATAGCCTCAATACAATGAGATAATGAAGTTAGAATTCCAGCGGTTGTAGCCTGTAATGGTAAAAAAATCAACGTTTGTATTTGTCTATAATAAAATACTTATGTTCAGCTTTTAGAATAAGAATGTTGAGAACAAACAAATAAATCACTGACCTTAAATGTCAGGGCTTCTCCACGGAAATCCACGGGTTTCAACCCACTTTTAGCAAAAAGTTCCCCGATATTTGTTTTCTCTATTGAAAGACAAAAACACAATAATAATCAGTCTAACAGCAGTCTCGTCTCTTTTAATGAACTGATGAACCCACGACAAACATATTAATAATAACAAAACAATGACATTCGAGTAGTCGAGAAGAGTACATTTGGCATGAATGCATGCAGTATTTAACTAGTCTGTTTACCCACCATGGCCACATTCACAATTCACACAGCCGTATCTGTATGTTGGAGTGGACTCAACAGGAGGAAAAAATGCTAATGATGAATGACTCAATAATTTATCATACAAAGTTACAGAGTACGGTCATGGGACAAATGAACAGAGTTGACTATCGAGCTATAAAATTGAAATGAATGTTAGACGGATAGGGAAAGGATTAATAAATAATAAGTCGCCAACAATAATACCTCATACTATTAACTAACTAATACTACTTACTTTAGTTAGGATAGGACGCTCATTTAACATAGTGAATGTATGTCTTGTTTAGTCACTACATAAAAATCTACACAAAATCTTACTTCATGACTGCTTACTAAACGAAGAAAACTCGATTCATAACAATTTTTTTCTGTTTTGCTTGATAACACTATTTAGAAAGATAAAGAACACTCACTACTGTGAGTACTGACTAAAACTGACCCTCTTTGGTTAAAACTCTTCAATACGTATAAATACAAAAGCTGATGGTAAATGTATGTAACTAACATAATGCTATCCCTACAGTCTAGTAAATCCTTAGAGATGAAGGCTAAAGATCATACAGGACTGGAAAGATTTTTTCATGCATGAATCTTCCCTTTTCAAGCTCGAACCACTATGCTGTTCTAATTCTCGGTAGAGCTGCGTACAACATTCAGTAAGTACACCCTGCTTATGTATAGTGAACATGATATCCCTTCCCTGCACCCTACCCTTGAGTGTTAAGAAGGGTCATATTCGTCATATCCTCATATTAAAAAGTGTACGAGAAATGTCCATATCCAGGACAATTTAAGTACCCGATATGGCACGACAGCGAAATCCCACACCCTAAACTATAAATTTTCAGACAGAGACAATGAAATGATAAACGATATGAATATCATGTGAATCTATCAAATAATGTTGTCCCGTTGTCCGTAAGCGTGTGTGCGATATTTTTTCAAACAGAAAAAAATGAGTCAGTTTAGAACTTACAGGCATTGTGAGTACAATCTACTAGACGAAAATAATTCCAATGCTAAAATTACTCAGAGCCCAGGATTGAAGAGTTGAAAATTGTGAAAGTATAACTCACATATGAGAGACGAAGGAATAAGAAATTGTGCAACATGCAATCAATGTAATCGATCATTCATATTGCACACATCTTCATATGTCATATATCGTCTTTATAAACGCAATAGCGTTTTACTACAGCTATCCTCCAAACAGATTGAATGGAATACCAAAGCAATAATAAAACTGAGCTGCCACATTGACTCATCTCATTGAGATTTTATACTCATGTGGTATTATGCTCTTGATTTTAAAACACAAACAAAAATGAATCATGATGACGAAGTGTGACTGGTCTAATTACCTAGTTTAGTTGGCGCATTAAAAAATGGTGACGCTGAATCTGACGTTGTTGGCGTAGGTGTATCTAATTCATCTAAATCTCCATTTTGAAGGTCAATCCCAATTTCAATGTCCTCAGATGCGGCACACACATCAAAATACTTTTGCAATGTGCCAATTTGGTTGATTAAGATATCCCTGTAGGTTTCCAGTTCTGCCAACTTTACTTTAAGCCCTTTTCCTTTCCTAAAACTTGAAGTGGAGGCTGTGGACAAGGTATTTGAAGCGACGGAAACAGTACTACCATGTCTTTTCAGGCTATCTTGACTGCCATATCCCGATTCCTGCTGCATGAAAATAAAGCATTGTTTTAGTTTACTCTATTCTCAAAACTCAAACGGACGTCGAATACACACAAATGCATGTCCCATAGCATTGCATTCCCTCCGTTTCAATTCTGCTCGGACTATAATGTTGGGAACAAAAAGTTTCCACTCTAAAACTTTCTTTATGCCCCATCCCACACTACAGCTTCATGCAATAATGATACATAACTTTACTTAAAATATGTAAATAATCATAACTTTCTCAGCTTTCTGAAAACACTTGAATTGTTGATCTCAAAAATATAGTTGTGCAAGTTATGCTCTTCACATGTTCGCACTTTAAAGCTAAATACAAAATTAATTAATAACTTTCTTACCCGGCTCTTCTCAAGGATTTCAAGCCATTTATTTTTTTCCTCTGCGTTTTCAGCTCGTAAGTACCAAACACAATCATTCACAGAGACATCAAAACGACATTCATCAATTTCATGGGGCTATGAATTAAAACATGCAGAGTTAGTCAATCCGTCCATGCCTCACATAGAGATAAAATTGAAATGCATTCTTATTAACTCAACAAGCTTACCTTTATAGACGCTTTTAAAATAGAAATAGCTCCACGACACCCGAATCCTAGTTCGTGTTTCGATTTATAATACGACAAGGCTCCATCTTGCATAACAATGTATCGATGTTGCCAGCCATGGATGTAATTTGTCCATTTACTTAATACACCTTCGTATCTTAGATTATCTCCTCTAGCGTAAGCACTGTCTTTTAGTAAATCATCCTCTTCTTCTGAAAAATTTGGACTATTTTCTTGTGACATTTTCTTTCAACTTGACTGATATATTTTTAGCACCACATCTTGTACAATAATTTCTCCTATAAATAGTTTCGGGCAGTCCTGCTAATAAGGACTCAAATTGCACTTTTCAACACTGACTGGACTTGGAATTCGATGAAAACATATTATTTTGCTAATTTAATTTAAATGTCCATTGTGCGCAATACCCACAGAACGAGCACAGCAAAGAACGAGGACGATAAAGATAAAATAGAATTTGACTGTAACCACTTCAGAAAATGTGACTCATGAGTCATGAAAACTTCCAATACAATTCATTCACACGAGTGACACGAGTATGGAGCTCTGGCTGGAGCATAGTTAAGAAGATTATGTCAAATCAATGATTATCTAATTGACAGCACATAACATACTGTTTATATTTGGTTTTGGAGGGATACGGTAAAGATTTCATGGCATTTTGTACTTGTATGGCAAGCACTGTAACAAAAGTGACAAACTATAGCTGATTATTGTGAATCAAAAGCCATTTGTAGTGACCGATAGTTCCGAAAACTGTTCACAATTAATCTAAATATAGTGCTTTTTAACCATTCACTCACGAAAATGAAGTGAAGACAGAACTCTTCAGCAACACCAGATGAAATAATATTATATAAAAACTCAAACAGGATCTATTTGATGCTCAACTTGAACATCAAACACCCATAAACCTTGATCTAAATTCATTCATTCGATAATTCGATTTATGATTAATAAACGAACCAACAACAGAAACTCACAAACTCAGGTTTACCGTGACAATGATAAGTATGCATGGAACTGCACGCTGAAAGATTATAATACGAATTTACTTAATTAATCTCTGAACCTCGGACAAACTGAAGTGTAAAGTGTAGAAGAACGTACTCGATTTTTAACTTTATCCATGGATATATATACAAGGATGAAGCTGCAGCTAGCCGATTGCAATTTCTCATAGTACGCTCCTAACTTTCACCATGACCATGCATCGAGTTTTACACGTTCATGCATCAACTATTTAGTTATTATTAATCTACGTCAAATCCGTTGTTGTTTTTTAGTTTATTTGCTTCAAACTATTATACAATGTGCACTAACTAATATAATATGCTCGCACTCCCTCCTATGTTGCAGAGAAAAAATGTTTGGTCATTTCTTCAATAAAAATACTATTGAACTCACTCAGTTAATATCATTCTTAATATTGGTCAAGGATATACTGAATGTAACACAATTCAGCGTGTATTATATAGTGTGTAAATTACAATAATATTGAATTTTGTATCAAGTTATGGATACTTTTACCGAATTATTTATTATCATAAAATCATTTTAATATTCAATGCTATTTGCAAAACATTAAAAATGGACGTCTCGGTATGCCAACTTACTGCGGTTTAATTTCTTAATTCTCTATGCTTTTGAAGTGGGAGATTCTTCAATTTAGAATTCAGAATATTTAGTTCACTTTTCACGTGCATTGAGATTTAGAAAGAGCATTGAGGAGGAAATACTGTTTTAATGTAAACTAATTAATTAATTAATACAATACGATAGTTAAAAAACCGTACTTGAGTTACGAGCAGGGTAGTACTGGCGCGTGGCGCCTTGCTCGTGTGATCAAAATCAAAACATTCTCGATATCTCGTTTGAGGCAGCAAAGCAAGAGCTTTTTACAAAAACCGGGTAGTTTGTTGTGCTGGCTAATTTAGGTTTACTGGAGCTGGATGTAAGCCTCGGGCCTCGGCCATTCGGCTTTGCATTTTAAAACCTCTACTCTCTAGTCTTGGATATTGTGTGAAGGCAGACCAGGGCAGAGTGAAGTAAAGTCAGTCCGTTTAAAAATGGCGTCCAGATATACTGTTTTACAGCGAAGAAGCCTCTATTTACTGTCAAAGAATGGCTTTTGGGGCAAGCGGCAGACGTATAGAACAATAACTAAATTTGCCTATCCCCCTGGACAGGTTGATTATTCCGATAACTTTAGCGAGAAACCTGAGTATCCCGAAATTGACCCTGCAACTCGCCACATTAGTGATCATGTCCGAGACCGATTGAAACTCAAAAAGGCTTTCCATAATGAAGTCAAAGGAAAGGCTTCTCCAGAAGAAAAAAACTTAGCCATTAATATGCCTAGGTGAGAAAGACATGGAATGAGATTGAAATATTATGAAACCTACTTATTTATTAATAACGAAGCGTTATTTTTTGTAACTCCGGTTTCTCTACTTAGCTTCTACGAACAGATATATTTATAACATATATTTTTAATTTAATGCTAAAACCCTTTCATGCTCTAGACTTTATGGATGGCGTTGTTACGAAGTAAGGGAAGACTCATTTTTTCACGGAAGTTTTCCATTTTACAAGTTTATAACACGGACACATTTAGTCCCCGACAACGCTTTACCAGCGATTTACTCTACTACAGAGCTCAATGAAAAAGCAAAGCATCATGTCCAGAAGCTAAAGGATCCAATCATAGATGCTCTGAAGTTTGAATCCGACGGCTTCAGGTATAAGCTTCTAGTGGAATCAAATTAACTTTGTAAAATTTTAAGTCGACAAGTTTACAAATTGTCTATGCCTGTTTGTGAATAGGAGACGAGTTGAAATGGAAGGTCCTAGTTTCGAGAATATTGCAGACAAAGAGGTATCTCAGTCAATAATCAGCCACATAAATCGCATTATTGTTAATGAGCTGTCAGAGGATACAGAACATATCAAGAACTGCGAGGTATTTATTATGACTATAACCAAGACTAAGAATATAGTTCGTCTCGGTTGTATTAGATGCCTATTTCTATTTCTCTATCAAGTTGCAAAAACTAATATTAAACAATATAAACACTACAGATTGATTATGCTCCGAACATCGAAGCCTTTTGGTCCGCTTATGGCCTTCCACCAAGTCGTATTGACAAAAAGAAACGGGAAGGAAGCTTAAAGCGTGAAGACACGTGGAAGCGAAGCAAAGTTCAGCAGGATGACCCTATTGAAAGGTGATACAATGCGTAACATTGAAATAATTTGGAAAATCGACAAATTAATGATCAGACATTATTGATCTGGTTATCTTGTATTACTATTTTACCGGAACCGGACTGCTTTTATTTAGAAATTTTCAATATATCGCCAACTCTTTGTTACAAATTCGCGGAGAAGATCCTTTAGAAAGCTTTGTCCCTGCAAGCTCTGAACTCTGTATTAAAGGAAATGATATTCCGGATTACTTTGAGTATGAACCTCGAGTTTTTCAAGTAAAAAACACCATGAGATTCGCTAGTTATATACCAGGTATGTTGGGTTTTCTTAAATTCACAACCCATTACTTCAACACGAGTGAAATTTTTTTATACCTGAAGGACATTGGGCTGGAGACATCAAAAAAGCATCTTTAATCAACTTTCACGGAAGGCATCATTTGAAGGGAACGTCATTATCTCGCAGTCCTGGATGGTATTCTGACTTTGAGGAGAGGATCTCTAGTCAAGCTATTATTGCCTCGTTTGGGAGGTTATTGGCCCAGTCTCTGTTCTATGGTTCGTCAGATGTTTGATGTTACGATAAATTTTTATTATACTATCCCTTTCTATTTCTTTATCTCTTCTGTAAAATTATGCATTTCCCCATTTCCGTGACTAACTAATGAACATTCTTATCGCAGGTTTTGACCAGTTTTCAGACCTCTCTTATCCCTTTACGACTCAAACCGTAATCACAAACGGATTTCAATGGTCCTTTTTTGCATATCAATTAAATACTATCAGAATGAACCGTAAGTTGAACCAACCTACTAATCAATATGTTTATGTAATAGAATTGCTTTTAATTTATTTGAATCTATTTAGAGGATTATGTGAAGCAAAACAAAAAACAAAATATTTGCTGGGGAACAAAAACTATGGACATACTGGATAAGAATGATAGTAAGAAAATCAATGAAGAAGCTTTAGAAATGCTTGTGAAGTTTTATTTGAACAAGCCTACAAAAATTCCGGCGGAACTAGCTACGCCTAACTTGAGCACTCCGCTTAATGACATGAAAGATGAACTTCAGAGAGAAACTGTGTTTTCCAATTTACGAGATATGTTAGCCCAAAGACAAAATGCATCTGAAAATATGTTGGCACGACGGTTTCCTGAAATTTACGATTGGGAAAGAATTTATAAGGTATGCGCTTCATGGGCGGCTGACGAATATAAACTTTCATATAATAATATTATTAAATTTCATGCGTTTGTCATTTAATGTTTCTGCAGGTCAAATTTCCTCAAAGACCAATGGACAAACGTCTAAGATTTTTCGAGTTGCCAAAAGGTATTCCAGGTTCAGATCCATATAATGAGCCTTACATTTTACGAGATCCTAGAAAACAATATAATCGGAAGGGTTTCAAGAGATTGAAGGCCATAGTAGATGCAAGGAAAGAAGAGGAAAGAATAAAGGCAGCGAAAAAGGCAGAAGATCCATTTATAAAGATCAACAATTAGTTTTTTTGGGACCTCTAAGATTCTAAATATTTAAGGTATAGTCTGCTAATTCAATTTTTTAACGATGAACCACATATAAATGCGTGTTTACCAGTTTGTTATAAAATGCTGTTTATTTGAAATAATAAAAATTGGATCTGATAATCAGAACTTTGCTGCAGGTATGTGATATGTATGATAACATCATGATTCCATTTATTCAATGTTTTAAGTTTTGAGGTTATGCTGAAAGTCTAAAAGCTACTTGGGATCACCACGGGGAATGTTGGGAAACTGGTCAATTTTTCCTCTGAAAGTTAATTTCCATGCTATGAATAAGATTATTTTCATTTTGCGTTTTTCACTTTTAATTAGTCCCTTTAATTTACATATCATCTCTGCGTAAGTTGTTGAGCCTGGTTTCTAAATCGGCATCTTGTTGAGAAACAATCTCTGCAACTTTGATCTTCTGTTTTTGACTAGAATTCAGTTTTCCAGCTTCTGGAGCATTGTAAAGGTCATTTTTCATCTCCAATCCTAGTTCGTCCATGATCTCTTGAACTACTGTTTCACTAAACATAATATTCATAAGTTTCAATTTGTTTCCGTTTTGCTGTAATACATCCCCGGAGCAGAGCATGTATAGCCTAGAATAGCTCCGGAACTACAATTTTATTTAAGAAAATACAAAATACGAATACCTCTCTTCATCTTCATCGGCAGAAAAGTCTGCAGTATTATCATTAATCAATTCTTCCTTTACCCCCATGGCTTGAGACTGTCTTTCAAACTCTTTCAAAATTGTTCTCATGCGTGGTAGTCTCATACGTCTGTAAAAGTTTCATTTTGGAATTAAAATAAAATTCTTTAACCATTTTTAAGGAAATAAAAAGTGCTTTACTGAACTGGTTCATCATTCTTATCGCTTGTGTGACGCCAACCCTTGAAGAAGTACATAAGAAACATTCAGAAACTATATTTTAACCGTTACCAAGCATAATGCTTCAAACACATTTGAGAGATAACTAACATGGCTTCCCCTAATGCATGCTGAGAGTTAAGCGTGGTAACTTTCATCGCAACAGCTTGAATATTAGCTTTCATGATCATGAACTTTTTTATCGAAGCTCTCGTTCTGATCAGATCATTAGCCATTATGCGAACAGCATCCTAAATAAGATAATTTTTTCGATAAATTAATTATAATTTCTGTGTTAACATTGAAAACAGCAAAATGGGAACAAAATGCAAAAAGACCTATTGACTAATGACCTAGACCTACCATATGTCCCGATTTTGCCATCTGTTTGATTTCCACCAGTAGTTTTTTTTCTTGAGCCTGCATTTGTAATTTTTCTTTTTCCACATTTCGTATGGCCTTATTTAACAGTCTCTGACTGTCTCTAACCATCTGAGCGGCAGTCCTAGGTTTTCCAAATAAAAATTCAAAAATGCCCATAATTACGGTGACTGAACAAAAATTTGGCTACGAATAAGCTATACATGCATACACTTGATGATAATGAAGCACCAGCATTCAAGCTATGAATGAAATACATATTGTCTAGGCAACATTAACAATCAATTTCATTTCAATTGGTTTGAACTTTATTGGACGATTCAAAATACAAACATACCACAAGTACAGCCATATTATTATCACAAAATCATTATAGATATAGTTGATACCTTCCACAACAATAACAGCAGAGGACAAACAACTAGCGACTTAAAAATTTTATAAAACGCTGCAACAAAATGTGCTACAAATTACATCTACTACTAAATAATAGTTTGATAGGCTGTAAATGTCTTCATTCAATAGACGTCTAAGCATAGAAAAAACCCATGCTAATTCTTGCAAGTTCTATAAAATAACATCTAGCGATCCTGAGACTGGACAGGTAAATTGTAGTCGTGATCAAGTGTAGGATGATAAAATGGTTGAGGACGATTAAAGATATTCGGATTCGTCGTTGCGCCCTTAAGTTCAGTTGTGTATGTTACGGATATTGGGTGAGTACTGACAACTTGTGATGTTATAGTACAATTCCTAATGAGTTCTTCAGTGACTGCTGGGATTGGAGTCGTAGAATTTTTTTCATCGCAGTTGGGCAATTGTGGTTGCTCGCCGTCACTATGAGATCCATCATCTGCTATACCATCGTCATTCTTGCCAGCAATTGTATTACGTTTACGAGTGCTCAACCTAATTTCAGGTATCAAAGATAGATTCGCTGGACACTCGTCTTTCACGAGCTCTTTAATAACCTTATGTATATGTTCCCTTTTGAAAGCAACACATTTTTCGTCAAACCAGTCCTTCAGCTTGACAGGTTTCGCATAGTTGACAATTGGTGTGCGAAAAAATGATTCAAAATATTGAAGCAAAAAAATTCCACAATCGAAATGATTACTTTGCTGGGGCACTTTGGGCATCAATCCAGGCATGTTAATTTTATTTACAGATCGGTCTATTCCATAACGAACCTGCACAGGGAAATATTCATTTCATTGTAGTGATATCAACATTGAAATTTAAAAAGTTTGAAAGTTTAAAGTAAGTCGAAATATTTAGGTGTAGTTTTCTTGATAATCTTGATAGTCTTACTTTATACTCTACTTGAAGATATTCTCGAATAGTGTTGTAGATTTTTCCTTTCTTGTCGGCCAATGAGTCGAATACCATGATGCAAGGAGCATGGATAGACATTTTTTCAAAAGTAGCAGGGTCGGAAATTTTTCGCTTTAATTCTTCTACAACAGGGTTTTCTATGAAAAAAATTTCCATTTAGTTTCAAGAATTAATTTCTTTTCCTTTTACCATTTATTTTCTCCGTTTGTGGTACACTTTATCAAATATGGTATCCTACCTGGAGACTGAGATTCCGGACTTGTCGGGCCTTGAGAAACTGTCCCTTGATCACCGTCATTATCAATGTGCTGATCACTCAAAAATGGAATTTCAATCTTGGAATCAGGTATTGATGCAGCAGAATTTAAATCCGAGGAGACCTCCAAAGGCTTCTTGGTTTTTCTAACTTTCACAAGTGGAGGAATTCCCGGTAATTTCTCCCCAGTCTCTCCGCAAATCGCTCCATCTAGCCCCGGAAAACACACGATGACTAGGTACCAATGGGCCCTGGAGAGCGAATACACAATAGCTTTTAAGCTATAAACTACTATTAACTAGGAAAATTCGGACGCTTTGATTAATCCGTACAGCAATATAAACGAATAACTCACACTTCGTTGACGGGAATAATGATGAAGTCTTTCTCAAATAGATTCACATTTTTTGTCCATTTTTTCACACGACTGTGCCGTTTCTCAGTGGGTGTTGCACCTTCTCCGGCTTTTTTCTTATCAGTCAAAGCTTCGTAAAAGTAACTATTGAAAATATGTATCCGTTTTCTTTGTTCCTCATCCAGCATTGTTTGCGTAATAAATCGAAGCCAGAAAGAAATTATTGCGTCATTGAGAAACTGCTCATCATCCAAACACAAGATATCTGAAGTATGAATCACCGTATCATAATATTTTAAAATCCTGCAAACAATAAACATCATCTTTAATCTCATCTTTGTTGCCAAAACTTGTTTATGTATCTCATGGTAAAGTAATAAAACCCAAAGAAAGCATACTAAATACACAAAAAGAACTGACAACAAGCAAGTCTAAAGACATCCGCTATTTGACTTTGATTTGTATGAAAACCTTTAAAAAATAACCGTACGAATGGAAAGCACCAATAAATAAGTAAGCTATAACACAAATTAAGCATCAAGTGACTTACAGTCTATTTCCCTGTGCCACGCTACGCTTCGCTCCTTGTTCTTGTTTTACCTAATTGATAAAATAAATCCGATCAATAAGAGCTAGCTTTCACATATTTTTGGCATATAGTTCATGATATTTTCGTAGCATTCCAGCTTACCAATACTTGCTTTCTGTCTGCCCTCTCTAATTTCGAAATAGGGGAACCTTCAGCCAAAAGAGGTTGTACATTTAGCTGTCGTTTAGATTCCGCCTCCTGTTGAAAGCGGCATTCATGCTTCCCCAAACTCAAGTCGACCAGCAACCTATTAGCTGTAGCATAATCCAACTCAGAAACTTTGTTTCCAAGAATTCTTCTTGTAATGCCGACGCTTATATCCGAAAATGAAACAACAACGAAAGTTACACAACGTTCCGCATTGGCTGCAAAACAACAACAACGTTTTTAGTCATAGAATGACCAATTAACAACTAATTGACTGCATTCACAAAAACAATTTTTAAACACTGTTTAAAAATTATTTTAAACACGCAAACGTTAAATGGCGAACTATAAAAAAATCCTTACCCATGCAACTACCCGTGAGTTCTTCAGCGGTCACATTTAGTTGCTTACTAATCCACTCCATATATCTTTCAGTAGTGTAGACAAACATCAGCGGCAAGCGAGTGCGAAAATGCGCATCAACTTTTATGATTGCTTGAAACGGAATCGCACATTTTATGTAATTTCGATCTGTAAAATAATTAAATAATGTCCAGTTAGTCAGCGACACATTTCATGGCATATCATAGTACATTATTTGAGAAGTTTTAATGTACTTTTCACGACAGTGAAGAAAATTCCAAAATGAGACATGTGGACACAAAGTTCTTTTATAGCGTCTACTGCTGTCAATTTATGTGCGCCAACGCGGATAGATCGACACTGAAAGGTAGTGTGGGCTGAACAGTTCGTTGACGATGACATCATTTTTTCTACATTTTCAATCACTGCGAAAAAAGAGCAGGTAACTAAGTAATGAAAATAAAACGTTGCAAAAAATATGTTCATTTTTATATTTAAATACTTATTACTTATAAGTACCTGTTTCTGGTGTCATGACCGGTTCTTTTTCCTCACTTACTTCAGGAACACTAAGTAGATTGGAAGAAATCAAACCATCTAAATTATTCCCTTCAATTTCACATCTTTGTTTTTTTGCAGGAGGAGGAGTTCCCACAGATTCAACTGATACAGGAACATTAGCATCACGCTTTCCCGTCGAATCTTCAGAGGAAGCACCATTTGCTTCATCTTCATCATCCGATGAGAGTGTAATGCATTCCTCCGCCACTTTTTTTTTACGCGGTCGACCAACGGGTCTTTTTCCAGCAACTTGCGTCTTTATTGCCGATGTTTGAGTAGGAATTGTAGACGTATTTTTGTGCTAAAGGTGACGACAAACAAAACAATGAAGTACTGTCAATGAATTAGGACTAGAGATTCTAGGTTACTAAACTATAAATTATTTAGTTAGTAAAAATTAAATCAGTTGTAAATTTGTAAATAAATGAAAAATTCTGTCTGACAACGAAATTGATTGATCTCTTACATGCGGTTCTAAAACATGCGGAAAACAGTCGGGTATCAATTTGGGATTTTCCATTATTGCTCCACAGTTGTGACATTGTTGAAGATCCGAACTACCGAATTGACACTTTTCACAAATAGAAACTACCCCAGGGATAGTTCTCAATTCGGATAATGGCTGGAACGGAAAGTTTTTTCTCTGATAACACAGACAGAGATTAACTGTTAGCTTCTAAGACAATCACTGAGACATGCAATGCCGCAATTTTATAACTTACCCAGTTTTCTATATGCTTACTCATGAGCTCTTGTACCTCAGCGCCCATAGAGTCTATTGAAATTTTCTTTCCAGCGATATTAACGAATTCTCCGTCGAATAAATAATCCGTCAGTGGGGAAGTTTTTCTAGATTTTTTTCGCGTTCCTCCGGGTTCACTTTCAAACTGTTTAATCAATATTGATTTTTAAGTTAACTGAATACAGACAAATTAACAGATTTTGCTGCAAAAATGCATTTGCAATCGTTTCAAGAACTACCTGCAAAGTTGCACCGTCTCCTCCTAAAAGTTTTTCCTCAGTAGCAGCTGGATTATTATTGTAAGTAGAATAACTAGAATCCAGGTTCAAGCTTTCAAAGCAAGATTGATCGACTATTAGATTAACTGGGGGAGAGGATCTATATTGGATTCCTTGCGGCCGACGGACCCCAAACACAGGAATGAGGTAGCTTGTTGCAGATTCTGAAGAAAAAATATCATATATTAAAATTTTCATTTAATATTAAAATAGCAGGCCAGTGGATCAATGTGCTTCTCACGTGTTGGAATAGGTAAAAATTTGGGAGTAGTGTCGGTCAGTTTCAACGATTTGTGAACAACTATAATAGTTCCCTCTTTAATTAAAATAGGTTTCACTGGCTTTTCTAAATTGATAGTTTGGCCGAAATGATTTGTAATAGTTGCTGATATCAATTTTGACTGAGCTGTGTTGACATCAAAAACAGAGCTTGGAATATCCAAAGATGCTACCGATACCCACTCAATAGGCAGCAATTTAAATAACTCTGGGAGCACTTCTGATGTAACGAGAATAGGTGACTCAGTGCTGCGATCTTCTGTAATCTGGTGAGGTGAATGATAGTCCTCAGTATGAATTTCATTCGTAGCTGAACAGTTCTTCATGATCTCATATCTGAAATAATGTATCATCAAATTGTAAGACAAATACCAAAAAAATACATATCATGAAAAACTGCCAAAGTCTCACCTCTTCAACTTTCAGCGTCGGCCTGGCCGTGACAGTAATAGAGCTGATTCACATGCAGTTTGTAAATTCGAGGATGGAGATGGACACAAAAGTCTAGTCCTAGTGCAAGAAGTGACAAACTCGGAGTTCGCTACCAAAAATTGGTACAGCTGTAAAACTCGATCGGACAAGTATCAAAGTATAGTTGATTGAAATGAAAAGTTACTATCTTCTGAGCACATTCGGTCGATAATAATATAAACTTTTAATAACAATTAAGCTTTTCACTCGGTAAAAAAGAGAGGAAAGGGAAAGATCCTCTCTCTTATCCAAAGGAAGCAATGTGAAAATATTTGCAAGAAAACTTAACTCACAAAACTCGATAAGGCAAAACCTCGAACGAAAGAAGGAACCAGCTGAAGAAAGTAAACATGCGCGCTAAACTGCAAATAGCATACACTGTAGCTAGCCTTATAATTTTAAAATATTCAGGCTTTAAAAAATATGAAAAGACTAGATAAAATTGATAAAAAATGTTTTTCAAGAAATTTATTTAATAAATTTGGTTCCAGTTTTTTGTTTGCTTGTGAATCAAGTTAGCTAATCGGCCCCGGCTCCTATTTTTTGCTACGAATATGTGAAAGGGATTTGTATGTTTCACATCTTCGCGGACCACATAATGTTTTTCAACTCATCGATTTTGTATGATGCTGTGCAAGCTTTTCTGTTTGGTGTCTAAAGGAATGAACAAGAACAAAGATATTGCTATTGCAGGAGGTCAAAGGTCTACATTAAACAAGTATTTTATTGTCCATTCTTTCACTCATATGCAAGAAAACTCTAATATAGATTCATAAATCTTGCTATGATTGATTTTCTGAGCTGAAAATCACTTTTTAATAGATTGGAGTCTAGCCCTTCGATTTTTTATAACAATTTTACACTTTTCTTTTTATCATTTTTTCACCTATGATTCAAAAAATAAAATCAAAAGGAATTATTTAATCAAGCGATTAGTAAATAATGATAGTAAATAATCCAAGGCATATCAAATCTAAATCTAAATGAGGTTGCCAATTTAACATAAAATATCATGCTTTAAATTGACCGAAAATGAAACAACAAAAATTCCGCACTGTTCTGTATTAACTGAAAAGTTCGAAATAGTAATAAAGTTAAACAAGACATAGTAATAAACTGTTCTCGACGACGCTGCGCTCGCAACGCAGTACATGTGTCCATGCATTTTTCCGTAGTATGAAAGTATGAATGAACTATGAACAGTGGCAAGCGTGCTCAAAAATATAAGCGTGTCAACCTGTCAACTATGAATCAACTTTCACGATGGCTTCCAATGAAACACCACATTGTATACGGACGGATCGTTGTAAAAACATTTCCAGGTGGTGAAGGAAAGTTTTTAGCTTAGGACGGATGGATGATTCACGTTTTGTTTCCATAAGGGCCTACAGCATATTAATGGCGTTGTGATGTGATCAATTTATTTATAACACAATGTAGAATAGAATGCTCCTCATTACCTAATTGTTTTATTGAACACTAGTCTGAGTCTGAGTCCTTGAACACTATGATTCAGACAAGAAAGCAATCAATATATGATCCGTGTATTCCAGACTTGATCACTAAATACCAACTTAATAGTATAAAAGTCATTGGACTTTTTATCAGAGCAAGGGGAACAATAACTCGGTTTTTCGAAGATTTCAGAGAGGGATTTAGATTACCATAAGGCCTATCTGAGGAAATTGCCGTCACTGCCCTCAAAAGTTCCATTCAAATCCTAAACCATCATCTATATGCACCAAGTTGATAATTTGTGTTTTAAAACCTAAAATTTATTTGAAAATACTATGTACCCTTATACTGAGTCGTTAAGGCTAACACAAATATGTGTCAGTGCTAAATAAATCAGTTATTCCCCCTGAATAGTCGGAGTTCCTAACATCAAATTTTAAACTATGGCCTCTTTGCTGCTGTTTATTAGCTGTAAAAAAAGCTTATATTAACCATAACCAGGAGACTAAAAATGAAATTATAATTAGTCTGTAAGAGGAAAACATAGACCCCACTAATGCGAACAATCTACAATCACCTAAATTCAATAACTACTTCAAGTTTCGTCAAACTTAATGACACAATAATTTTCACTCAAAGAGCCACATGATGAATTTTTCTGAAAATTTAGCTCCTCCATCAAATCGTCCAGTTCTTGTCGAACGTACAAATGCAAAACTTTGTCGATATCTTGTTGACTTGCAACGATTTCAGAGCTAGCACTTATTGAGAGATCAATTTGATTTGCATGAGAGCATGCAACTCCAAACAAAACTGTCCACAAAAAAATATAATATTTAACAGAAATATCCGTAATTCAAAAAGTAGCGTATATTTGCACTTGAGCATGCTAATCTTACCACTTGTAGGGACACTATCTTTGATGGCAAGTGGTAAATAAATATTTTTCACTTTGTTTCCTAGCAGACTATACTCCTTATTAGATAGCATCAAAGAAGCAAATGCATTTGAGTATCTGAAGTATTGTAAATTTCTTGAGTGACCCCATCGAAGCATTTGGCTTGGAATACACCAAGACGCGTTAATTATACACCTCCGTACCAACTTATTTAAACCATTGAGGTGAAAACTGTTGAAGAATCGTTCTGCTTCATTTAAACGTTCAAGTGGGCTGCTACACTGGAACGGAATCCTAAATACCCCTCCTGTCCTGCTCATTACGCAAAAAAGTTAATCATATACATTTGTCAGTCAAAAATAGGAGATTCGACAATGCAGAGTACTTCTACTATCCTACCAGTGATTTACGAGCGAGTTTTGTGGATGATTTGGCCAAGGAAGTGAGTTTGCGGTCCAAATAAAATCCGGAATTTCAGATTCCTCCTTCGTCTCAAGCAATTTTCTACGCAAAGCACCCACCATAAGTGACATAAGAAGGACCACAAAATGGGAACTTGTCTTCCGTCGAAGTTTCTTAATGTCACCCAAATCAAGTGTGGCCAGTGAAATAAACCACTGTGAATCTTGGTTTTGCATTGGATAAAACAAGTCTTTTGTTTCAGCAATTTTTCTCCAGTAGTTTATGAACAAAGAAGGAGCTTTGAACCATAAAGCAGCCTGCAAATATATTTTGAAATATTCTATTAGAAATATATGATTAAATTTCTATGCAATCTGCAAAGTAACATACCTTGGATAAAAAATCTTCCTCATACTCTTTTACCATGTAGGGTGAGGAATTCCCTGTAAGAGTGTCCACAATGTGAACAAATGAATACCCGTCTGCAAGGCAATGGTGTATTTTGAATAGCAATAAAGTCTCATATTCCTCCAGCTTGGATTTGTCGAATGATAACTGAACAAGGACTAATTCCCACAGAGGTGTTTTGGGACGAAACTTTTTCTTAAACATCCAATTAGCCACGAAGCTTTCAATGCTGTCTTGACCATTCAAATGGTGTTCGTAGATATGACTTTTAATATTCAAAGCCGTGGGATCAATACTTTTTTTGAACACATACCCTCCAAATTTGACCAAATAGCAGTACAAATTCATATATCGTTTTCTAGCTTCGTCGCTTCCAAAGAAGCAGGATGCAAAATGTTTTCTCAGTACATGCACATCTACGTGTCCTTTAATCTTCCAAATTTGAACTGCATTTACTGTAGGAAGATTTTCACATGTGTCAATGGCAAAATATGTGTCATTTGGCACTGCAGGATGGAAATCATTTTTCACATAATCCGCACAGAGGTTGACTATCTTTCTCCAAACGTATAGCACCAGTAATGGAGGACCAAGTGTTAATAAAATCAGAATCCACAAAAAAGAATTTAGAATTAAAATTGGGAAATCCGGTCCTCTCATGATAATTACCTAAAACTCTCTCAATTTTAGTTAGGATTGTCACAGTGGCCAACGTTTCATGTTAAAACGAAAACCCGAATGGAAAGAATGAAATAAAACATGAATTTGGTAATAACGTTTTATGTATTCTTCTCAAGGTATAACACTTTTGTGATGATTTTCGTAGACAGTCAACAAGTGTTCGATGAACTGACTAACTCAATAAGCAATGGCTATAATGACTTGTACAAAGGAACTGAAAAGTGAAAACTAAATATGTGTCTTGCATGAATAAAAGATACACATAGATTGTGTAGTGGGACTAAACCTGACCCTATAAGAGTAGGTCAGCTATTCGCATGTTGCACCAACAAAGCCAGAATGGCGATTGAAAGATGATAACTATGATCAAGTTACTTATAAGTTAGTTATATACTTTTTAACCTGACTTAAACAGCTTCCTATCTGCTTGAGATGATTGTTTACTAACTTTTTAGCTGTAACAGATTTGACTTTTATTAACGAAGAGCAGTAGAAAGAATGTTGTGCTAAAATGTTCATTACATGCATTGCCACAAAATGAATATATGTGAAGTTAGCTGAAACCACGCGTAGCTTCATTAATGCCCAATACTGATTAACTGAGAGCTAAGCTGCGTTCTGTGTTTTTAGTTATATTATATTATATCTCAGTGTGACCCAAGCACTGTTGCGCAAAGCTAAATACTTGGATAAAAATATGGGCGTTTTTGATGGATTTCGGATCATTATATAGTAGGAGCTCCGCCCACACTTGAGGATTTAGGTGCAGAATTTTAAAAATTTAAATTCGATAGCTGTTAACAGATATACGATGACATGTGAGTAGACAACCACACATGAGTTTTATTTGTCATTTTAACAGAAGTGCACTAAGGATAAATATCGAATATGTGATTGTGGTAGCATGCATAATAGTGTTGCGATTTTCATAATAATTACTTGTATTTGCATGCATTTTCTTGTTCCGTATAGTAGACTGATTTTTTTTCTTTTGAGACACGTTATATAGTAGATTCAGTCAAAGAGTATAGAGTTATTGGTAGACATTATTTGGTTGTTCGGATTAATTGTTACTTTATTTAAGTGACAATTATAAAGTGCAAAAGACAATGCTATGATGCAAAAGTATAGAGTTAGCTCAGAGCCAGAGCAATTGAAGAATATGGTTGATAACGTTAGTTTTAAATTAAATTCCACATCCGACATCAGTAGTTCTAATGCCTACTAGTTTGTTATGTTGCAACAAACTAATTTGGTAATCCTCATTCTTAATTATCATAAGTATATTCAGCCTTTGTGAACAATAGAAGTTTGGCATTGGATTGACAGTTATAATTTACGAAATATCCAAACAATAATCAATCATATTTAATTCAATAATTTTGGATGCGCGATCTGTTGCAGAAATTGATTGATCACCAAAGTCTAATGTGTTTGCTTACAGCGCAGTGCAAGATTAATAAAATATATTTTTCAGGTTTCTACTTTGTCTGATTCTTCATTCAGACTCAGTCAGTGTAATTAACAAATCATTCTCAAATGGCTATATAAGATTGAATAAGGTAGTTATGCTTGCATAATACTCGAATTTGTAGTTTAAAATTTGAATATAATGTTCCATAAAAAAGTATGGGATAAATTAACAGTCTTTATCTAATTTTGTGCTTTGCTTAAAATTAAAAATTAATTAAAAATCATAAGCCTTTTAAACTCCATCAATGCTATGCATTTTGCGTTTATCAATACACACTTTGCTTTCATGGCTTTCATTCACATTCAACGATTGCGACTGCGGATTTGTGCTTTCCACTTGCACGAAGGAGAAAATATAAGATTTTAGGAGATCCAAAATCAGCAGAAAAAGTACTACTATATCCCATGGAACAGAGTTTGCGCAAGCAAGTAGTTTAAAAATATTTTTTTAAATTTTATAGTTAGTTATAGTTTTGACTGTTGCACCGATTTAATTTAAACGAAGTTACTTGGGTCAATAATTTTAATGGTTTATATTTTCAGGATCTATTGCTATTACGCGATGGTTAGCAGATATCACGGTGTCACGGTTTGTCAAAATAGAATTTGACTTGACTTGACTTGAAAGAATCGACTCAGTCAGCCTACTTCTGCTCTACCACAGCACACATGCGTGAATGCGTGATTTGATCATTTTGCTGGGTCTTCATCTTCGATTAGATTCACCTATTGCGGGTGCACAGCAGTTCAGTTAAAAGGCATGTGTTTTTAGTCGAGTTTACTGGGTTCTAGTCCTTATAAACTACTTGTCGTCAACTTAATCAGCTCATCGCAGAATTGGTTGTCACAAACTTCAATTTTCGCCGTAATTACGGTGCCGGCTTGCCGTGCTCCTGAGATAAAGAAGAAGGTGACCGAAATCCACAAAACCGATTTTTTTTAATGGTAACTGCGGTAGCTACTAAATGTGTGTGAAAAATATTATTGTAACCCATGCTTTTTATTTTTATTTTTATGTTCTTGGGTCCTAAATAATATCGACCAACAACGTCGTCTTTTACATTCGCCATCGACGATCTTGTAGAATCTTCCATAGACTATGTAAATCTAATTGCCGACTACCGATACCGACCGACTGTGTAGCCACTGCATGGTTTTATGGATAACCAATAATATGGACCAGTCGATTAGTTGATTGATGATGGTACGGACTTTCAGATTGGATAATTATGCATGCCTAAAATTATTTATGTCCCGAAACGACTTGAAAAGAAGCCATGACCATTAAATGTATTCTATTTAAATGTATCATCGCATTATTTTTTCTAGGTTGCGATATACTGAATACTGACCACGGTGGCTGTTGTCAGTGAATGTACTAAATGTACACACTGACTAAACGAAGAGAAAATTATCTAGTCCTCACTAGTGTCTAAATGACAACATTACTATATGAAAAAGAATAATTTAATTGCCAGGATGACAGACGTCAAAAAACCACTCTCTTTTAATGGGGCTATTAAACCTTCTTCCGGTTCCAGTTTCTCAAAAATAGTCAGCAACATCTCAAAATGCTTACAATTGGACCTAAATGATGCTGCTTCAGCTAATCAAATCGAGCAAGATGATATTTTCAAAGAAGTCGTTTGTAGAGAAATTCTGGCACCTTATAGAACTGTGATTCAAGACATGGATGATGCAAAAGAGTTTGTAATGTGTCTTGCTTGTGAAGAAAAGTGAGAAATTAAAAAAATAAGTTTGATAGATATTATCTTTTTATTATTATTATTATTGATTACCATACTTTACTTACGTTATCTGTTCAGCTGCTAACAAGCTTTTTATTATTATTTTCAGATTTTTCTTGCAATCCGGTCTGGAAGCTCACTTGAAAAGAAAGACGGTCAAAATAATTCACAACTGTTATCTCTGCAAACAGACAAATCTGAAGTTTTACAATCGATGTACTCTTCTCTACCACTTGAGCATGCACGGAAAAGATCCCTCCGTAGACTATCTGAAAAGTTCAGTCACCATCCAAGTATTGCCTGAAAATGAGTATCTGAATTTCGAATACAAAATCCAAAGCATCAGTATTGAAGACGACTTGTTGAAATCTAGCTCACTCTTTTCGACAATCAAAATGAAGTCATCTAAGAAGAATGATCCACATGTGAAGCTCTTAAGTTGTTCAATGAACTCACCCCATTCAGAGGGCGAGAAAGATGCTGTTTCAGTGCTAAGTGTTTCTGGTTTTAAAACTGATAACGATAAAGATGTTGAAATTATTGAGGAAAAAATTTCACAAAATTCTCTAAATTTAACGACTGAATCTGTCCCTTGTAGTGAATACTCGTGTTTACCTTGCAAAAAAGATTTCAAGACGTCTGACGAACTTCTAAATCATTTAAAAACTTCAGAAACAGCTGGAATGGAATCCAAGTCTGTTTTTATATGTGCTAAAGACAATACGCCTCATTGGTCACTCTGCCACTATCTTCTCCACAGCAATTCAATTCACGATGAAAAACCACCTTTCGTCTGCACGCAATGTGGCCAAATTTTCCCCCAGTTCTCTACGTTTCAACATCATATGAAACTCGTATGTTTTGAGTACTACAAAAGACTACGCTACGAATGCACACATTCCTCTTGCTCCTCTTTAAAATTGGATAATGAATCCTCGGCTTTGGGGCACATGCAAAATGAACATTTGAAACCTGTGACTCAATGTGCCAAATGCCCTCAAGCTTTCGCTACACCTCAGTGGTTTTTGAAGCATCTGACCGAAATCCACCAAATATCAGTTCCCGAAAAATTGGCAGTGGACTTTGGAATATCTGAAATCATTGTCTCTTACAAAGACGAGGAATTAAATTCTACAAATAGAGATAACTACGAAAAGAAAACGTTCGAGTCAACATTGGAGTCTATGAGCAAACAATTGTTCCAATGCCAGTTATGCTCTATCATTTTTTACACGAAACAGGCCTATACACAGCATTTAAGGGCTCAAAGTTGTTTACATACTCGTTTATATCATGTTTACGAATGTCCTATATGTCTGGAAGATTTTCTTACATCAAATGATATCAATAATCACTACTTTAAGAACCATACAGAACGAAACGAGCTGATCTCTGGCACATCTTCTGTTGCGAATGTCCAGAAAACTAGTCCTATGAAAAATTTAACTGCAGTTCACAAGCCTGTTGATCGTGTGGTTACTGCCACTGTCACCTCAGCTGGTCCATGTATTCCGTTATTAAGTAACAAGAAGTGTCAATATTGCACCCAACCCATTACTGTAAAATCCTTGCGACGACATGAAGATCAGTGCTCAAGATTAGCAAATGTTCCACCTGTTCATTGTTTAGCATGTCAGAAAGCTATGGGCCGCAGAATCTTCCGTTTTCAACATGGACTAAAGCATTTAGTTGCAGGTAAAATTGTGTGCTTATTGTGCAACAACAGGGAAATATTTCCTATGGATCCAGATAAAGATGTGTCCCTCTCGGACCAAATTAATGCATTGGAAAAACATTTAGCATCTTCCCATGCTAGCAAGGTTGGTTTACCATATCGTTGCATCTTGTGCAAGAAAGTTTTACAAGAAAGAAAACTTGTAGAGGAGCATCTCATAAATCATCACAATATTCAAAGAAGTACTAAACGAAAAAGAATCGGGAAACATTTTTCTAATGGGAAATCTTCACCAGGCGACACAAGTACGAAAATGGATCAAAAGAAAACCCAAAACAATACGACGGAGGTCAATTCTTTACAATATTCTTGTCCATTTTGTGATCATGGGAAATTTTCAGACAAAGTCGGGATAGCGCGTCATGTAATTGCTGTCCATAAAATTGATGAGAAAAAATTGGATTTACTGGACATATATTCTCTAGACAAAATAAGTCATTCGAAGCATAAAATTAATGATCCAATGAAGAAATTCAAACGAAGACGGATTCAGGAAGAATCCATTGAGGCCAAAAGTACTGATTCTGTCAAAAACAATTCTCCCCCTGAAACTAATGCTCAAGGTCATAATGGCCAAGTTAAATACGAGGAGGAGGAAATTCAAGTTGTTAGTGATGCTAGAGATTCTGAGGGTAATATTAAATGCTTGCAATGTGAAGACTTTGGGACGACTGATGAAAATACGTTCCTATCTCATGTGAAATCAGCGCATGTATGGAATGAGGAGGCTATAAACCGTTTGTTTAAAGAAGGAAAGGAAAAGTCAGACTTTTGGTGCCCTGAATGTAGTCAAATATTTGTGGCACGTCCGTCGTTCATTATGCATCTAAAAAGTGTCCACGAGTTCCTGGTGTGCCGCTTGGATGAATACTTGGAGAAAACAGGGTATGATGGGAAGAAACCTTTGAGGCAAAATCAATGTGAAGTGTGCTACCAAGAATTTGATAATGCAATGGAATATCAAAATCATATTAGGACTCATGGTATGGCATTTTTAAGACTGAGGCAACAAAGAATATCTTCGTCTTAGGTAGTTATAGTTTCCTATAGTAAATACTTTTACTAATTCATCCAACTCGGGTTAAGTTCGAAAATTACGCTGTTGTTATTTTTTTCGCATCTCAAACAAGACTGATCAAATCGTCATTATTGTTTATTTTTGATCTCAGTGCACTAAAATAGTGACTAAATTATTTTACATTAGGGGTATTCACGAGCACCGGGGTAACGGGGTATAAGGGTATTAGGGTAACTTTTCTCCATTTAAATACATTACAAAAAGTTACCCTAATACCCTTATACCCCGTTACCCCGGTGGTCGTGAATACCCCTATTGTGTTAGAATAGTGTATCTCATTGACGAAAACGTACTTTTAGTGTCAACGAGAAGTGTTTTTTATGCCGATAAAAAAGATATATGATTCAGAAATAGTTTCATGTTTTCGACATTTTGTCAAACAAAGAATGATGTTTTTGTTACAAAGTCGTTGAATATTGTTTGGTAGCCAAAATTTTCATTTTATTTGCCATTCTCATACAGTATAAAAATGATGTATGTATTGCTATCATATATGATCAAATCAAATTGACTGGCTAATAATAAATGTGAATGGTTGTTAATTGTGTTTTACGACTCTAATACAGTGGCCAGTGGCTACATACCATATCATCCACCATTCACTATCATGTATTTTTTTCCATGCTTTACACATATTTTAACTACCAACTAACACCTCCTTCGAAATTCTGATCGACTGACTTACCGTGAGTGTGGGAAAATAGGGAAAGCGTACATTAAGAAGCACAAGAAATAACGACCAAAAAAATCAGATCCCAAAGAAAAAGTGTTCACTTTGGGGTAAATTTCCAGCATCTATCTTATATCGCACTACTATACAGTCGTACAAGTGGTAGTAACACCCCAAACGGTCCCGGTAACTAGCCATCTTTTAGATGTATTCACAAGCCCACAAACAGCTATTGAGCCTCATTATTTTCTCTTTACCAAGAAATTACATCTTTGCATTCCAAACTAGCGTTTTTAGGGTAGCATTGCATTTTCCAGTGCATCTTGCCGACTAATTAACAGTCCTCACTAGTGTTTGTGTTAATGCTAATCAGCTGCACCAAACAGTCATTAAGCATTTTTCATTGCACACTTCTTTTGCTGCTATTCATCCTTCATATGCACTTTTTACACCCAAAAACATTTTTCATTGACACTCGTAAAAAACCTCAAAAATCTTCAGAAACCATTTTACCACAAGCAGCTATACTTACTATTAGCTTCGCATTTCTAAATCTCCGAATTGAATTCCTACCACTGCATGGATTTTACTTTCATGTATGCTTCCAATGCGCACTCACATCAGGGTTAACCCCTATGTCGTATTACGGCCTCGTAGAGTCAGACAGAGTTAATTAACAGAAAAGAGAATTTAACGAAAAGATGAATTATAGAATTGGATATGCTCTCTGTGTTTCCCCTTCTGAGAGTTTAATAGCTGCCCTTGCTTTTATTCTCAAGCCCAAATTCACTTACAAAGGTATTATTGTGTAGGTGAATGCACACCTTCATCAAAACAACACAACAGCAACAGGTATATGAGTTTTTAACGCTCGCACGGATATCAACCCCTATTCTCATCCATCAGAGCTCAGGTGAATTTTCGAACACACAGGTACTCACTTTGGCTAACTAACTACAGACTTTTACGTTGTATACCTGCTACATGCATTTCTCATGCACCCCACATATTCACTTTAAAGTAAGTCTTCATATTCAGTCATTTCCCAGCATCGGACTGATACACAGGTGTAATAAAAGTATTTTCATTTCATTTGTGTGGAAAATTGGAATACCCTTTTTAGTATAGTACACTGACTGACCATCCGAAATGTACAGTTTCATATAGTTTGTTATGGTTGTGCTCTGGTGGTCCGAGATAATGTGGATTGATTTGTATTCTGTTTACATATAGAATCTAAAATTAACTAATTTCATGTGTGTGTGTTAAAATAAGTGGGGAAAAGTACCAAGTTTCACATTCTTTTTCTGCCACTGTTTGAGGAAAAGGAAGCAAACTGCGGGTTCATTACCTGTACAGTTCTCATGAGGGATTAAATGAGTGGAGTGATTCAACAACTAGACCGGTTTATGCAATGAACTGCAGAAGTAAAGGATTTTTTCAACGCCACTACAACTGTAGCTGTCTAAACTAACTACAACAATACATCTATAGTAATAATTCGTTGCGATAGGAAAATAATCCCGTGTGTATATTCTTTTGGAGCTAGTAGATAATTTAGTTAGCTACATTGGAAAGTGATTGACTGGCAGTATGAAGTGTTTCGGGCAGAAAATCCGGAATTACCACTGCAAAGTGGTTCTTCTTGATGAACAGGAGCTCATTCAGGAGATACAGGTAAGAAGACATTCTAATCAGTAATCAGTATCACTTTATACTCATGCAAAGAGCACTTTCGTCTTCTTTTGAATGAGGAAGACAAGGGAAACTTTGTGTGTGTAATACGCTACCCTCCTCGCATAACTCTATCAAAAACCGGAATGTCAGACTCAATTCAAGTAGGCATTTTTTCCAATGTGTGGAGCATTAACTTTAGGGTGATCATGATAAACAATGTTGATGCCATGTCCGGTCATTTCCATCTAACCTACAGTTTTCCTTAAAAAATTACATGCTTTGGAATTCGTATAGTTTTGCACACGTACCAATTAGTTAGTAGTTTTGATTTCTCATGCAAGTTTGCGTACACTTTTTTCTGTTCACTGATTTATTGGACCTTTCAAAAGACTCTTTATTATTGTATAATCCATAGTTTTGCATGCATATGAATTCTTCTGTATCCAGCAAGTGCGCATATCAAATTAGTATTCAGGAAGTGAAGTTAGCTGAACTCAATAGTTAGTTATAGTTTGTTCGAAATTTGTAAAATCGACTTCATCCCATGCGTTTCATACTACGCTAATCAAACCATTTCTATTATATTCAGGCTACTATTGTGTGCAAATGCAAACAGACCTGAATTCTCAATTTTTTACACATTATAAATTATCAGTGCACAATGCACAATCAATAGATAAAGCTTTTCTTCATCCTCTAAGCCAAAGAGATTTTTCTCTAAATTGTGCATCATTACCGATTTAACCTACTACCTAACTAAAAATCTTTTAGTTTGTGTTGGTGACACAAATGTCTGTGTCTTGTCTTCAATGGTCGCGTTTAAAATGAAGGCTTATAGCTTCCCTACAGTATATTTGTGTCATGTTCATTGCCTAACTAACTGTGTCTTTTATTTCTCCGACGCACGTATTTCTCGTTGGCTTCTATGTTCTGCTTGGACGCAAAAATGATATGTTGTGAATAAGGTGAGTGACAGCTGGCTAGTTATAAGCTAACTAACTAAGCAGGTGTTGCAATTCTGCTCATGCAAAGCCCAGCTCTTATTCCCGTTATATTGTGTCTGTTATTAACATTTCCGGCCAACAGTATGTTTCTTCAATTTGCAATCATAAAAGCTGTATTAACTTTACAAGGAGTTCCATATCCTCATCTACGTACGAGTATCTACAATTGCTATTAGATTCCTTGCATCATGCAACGCATAATGCGAAATATAACGTCTACTTTATCTACTGGTCTCCCATTTGTTGCAATGTCATTCGTCATAATATTAGTATTGCTACTGATTACAAAGTAGCTGCTTATTTTTGGAATTGTCATTCCCCTTTGAAGATATGTTGAGAAATTATATCTCAATTAATCTTGCTTTGTTTTTCATCGTCTCAAAAGTCACGGAAGGGTCACCATACTGCATTGTCATTCTAACGTTCAATATTTATGAGGCGCACTAACTACTGGTTCTCCATGCTGATCGATAATGGAGGTTTTTGCACACACTAGATTCTAGATTGCATGTAACTTGAATACATGACTAGATTTACCGAGCTTATAGTATGACTAAAACTAGCTAACTGATCAAGACGAATGAAGTGACCACCTCTGCAATCTATCATCAACTACTTTTTTGTCATCGTATATTGGTAAACTTAGCCTTGAATTATTTTTTAATCACTATGTACTGTTCTCTTAATATATGTTTACTTTGATCTGTTTCATTGATTCTAACATGCTATGGAATTTGAATGACATTACAATGCACTCAGGTTCGTAATTAGCTTGTGTCTCTGTACACATGCAGACATGTGCTCATGGCTGGATTTTGTCAATCGCGCATCTGGTCTGCTTCAGGGGAAAAGTATTGATGTTTAGTAATGAAAGCGAGGAAAGAGAAGAATAGTTTAATGACTACATATGTGTCTCAAGATGACTCGGCAATTAATATTATTCAAGTGGACTTGTCATTTCACCCGATTCAAGGTTTCGTATAATTAATTGAGAAAGATTAAGAGTCAAAACCACCGCATGTGGTCTATGAGCAAGGTTAAAAATAATTATTATTTCGAGCCGTTCCCATACTATGAATGAATATGTGGACCTAACTAGATTTTTTATGTGTAAAGTTTAACGTTCCATT
>Ga0210040_10000947_pt1 | contig 46103 bp, 56 predicted proteins | sample CryGeyCG12114_NA_FD_185462 | JGI IMG/M metagenome (GOLD analysis project Ga0210040, IMG submission 185462) | Groundwater microbial communities from aquifer - Crystal Geyser CG19_WC_8/21/14_NA (SPAdes) (version 2) | ecosystem: Environmental > Aquatic > Deep subsurface > Groundwater | place: USA...
GACGATTTGTTTGGAGAAGGACGTAACTTACAGTCAGTTACGAATATTTTCCATATTCATTTCAGTATCATGCTGGCGCTGGCTTGCTACTTCGGCGTATTGATGGGGCGGCAGGCACGGCGCCGGGCATGGCGTTGGCTACTCTGGGGGGCGGCTGCCATGTGCGTATTCGTGCTGCATACCTTGGCCTACCGTACCGGCCTACTGGTGCTATACGGCACGCTGCTGATCGATACGCTGCTTCTACTGGCAATGCGCCGCTCCTGGCGAGTTGGGTTGCTGGCATTAGTGTTGCTGATCACTTTGCCATGGGTTGCCTATCACGGGCTGCCGACACTACGTGAGCGTATAGCCGCTACGCAATACGACGTTGAGCAATTCTATTATCAGCACGACATTAACAACTACTCGCTTTCTAAGCGCTTGGCTGCCTGGGAAACGGCAACGGTTGTGGCTAAGCAGAATCCGTGGTTTGGGGTAGGGGCCGCCGACGCCTACGACGCCATGATGGCGCAATACTCCTGGAAGACGTACGGCTTGCGTCCCGCCAGTTGGATCATGATTCATAACCAATATCTTCACTTCCTTGTAGCCGGTGGTATTGTGGGGCTTGGAGTGTGGTTGTTAGTATTGTTAGGACCTTTAGCGCAACCTGTACTACGGCGAAACCCGTACGTGTATCATTTCCTACTCATTCAAGGGTTCGCCATGTTGGTCGATTCACTGTTAGAGTTGCAGATTGGATTTAACCTTTTTGTGTTCCTATACGGTTTTATACTAGTTGCCAGCGAGCGTCGGGTTCTAGCAAGGTCATTGAAAGTTAGCTAAGCAATAGATTTAGTTCGTGTTTTTGTTTTTAGACTACATAATTTTTTGCATTTTCAGCCGTAATTTTCAGCATAATGAGCGATTCTCCCGAACGGGTACCTAAGTTGAGCAAAGAAGAGAAAGATCGTCGATTCCAGGCCGAACTGATGCCTGTGCTCGATCCTTTGTACAACTTCGCCTACCGCCTTACGCTTGATGAAGATGACGCGAACGACCTCGTGCAGGAGACCTATTTGAAGGCGTATCGCTTCTTCGAATACTTCGAGCAGGGAACCAACGCGAAAGCGTGGCTGTTCCGCATCCTGAAAAACTCGTTCATTAACGACTTCCGAAAAAAGAGTAAGCAACCCGCCAAAGTCGACTACAACGAAATTGAAGGGTATTACAATTCGGATGAAGTAGAGGCCGAGGGCGAAGTGGGTAGCACTTCGTCAGATATGCGGCAACAGTCGGTGCGCGACCTGATCGGTGATGAGGTAGCCCGTGCGCTCAACTCGTTGCCAGTTGATTTTCGCACCGTCATTATTCTCTGTGACCTAGAAGGATTCACTTATGAGGAAATGGCAAAAGTACTGGATATCCCCATCGGGACAGTACGTTCCCGCTTACACCGGGCGCGTAACTTCCTGAAGGAAAAACTTGAAAAATACGCCAAAACAATGGGCTATGGCAGTTCTAACGATGAGGCAGATGACACTACAGACGAAGCAGAACTCAACAACTAACCATTCAGGGGCCACTATGAAACCTACCTCTACTCCATCAACCAACCAGCTTACGGCCTCTTCGGACGGCCCTGACTGCGAACGTGTGAATACTATCCTCGACCAGCTCATCGTGGGCCAAGACCCAAGCATGGAGGATGAAGAGTATTTCATTAGCTACGCGGAAGATTGCTCCCCTTGCTTTGACAGCATCCAGAAGCAGCACCTCTTCATCGACTTTCTAGCCCAGCATGTAGGCCGCAAAAACGTGCCTTCTGCGCTGTCGAAAACTATTTTACAGCGTTTGCAAGCAGAAATGGCCTAATTTTGCCCTATGCAGGGCAAAATTATTGTGTTTTCAGCGCCTTCGGGCGCAGGCAAGACCACCATCGTTCATCGACTTATGGAGCGATTTCCTAAGTTGAGCTTCTCCATTTCCGCATGCACGCGCGACCGTAGGGGCCGCACCGAAACCAACGGTAAGGACTACTACTTTATTTCCATTGAGGAATTTCAGGAGAAAATCCGACACCACGAATTTGTGGAATGGGAAGAAGTGTACGAAGGTGCCTTCTACGGTACGCTGAAATCGGAAGTGGAGAGAATCTGGGACACCAACCACCACGCCATCTTGGACGTGGATGTAAAAGGTGGTCTTAGCATCAAAGAGTTTTATAAGGACCGCGCCCTAGCCATCTTCGTACGACCCCCGTCGTTGGAGGTGCTAGAGGCGCGGCTTCGTTCCCGGGCCACTGACTCGGCTGCCAGCATTTCCTCGCGGTTGTATAAGGCGGGCTTCGAGCTAACGTTTGAGGATCGGTTTGACGTTACCGTTGTTAATGACAACTTGGATGAGGCCACGGACGAAGCTGAACGGTTGATACGAACCTTTATAGCTGCTGATTCTCCTCTACTGTGAGTAAGGCTGCGCTACGGGTAGGTTTACTATTCGGCTCTTTCAACCCAATTCATACCGGGCACCTGATTCTGGCCAACTTCATGGCCACTCATACCGATTTGGACGAAGTCTGGCTAGTTGTGTCACCTCAGAGTCCATTTAAGGTAGGCCAACAGTTGCTGCCTGAAAAAGACCGCTATACTTTGGTACAGCTAGCCATAGCCGGCAACGATCAGTTGCGGGCAGTGGACGTTGAGTTTAGTATGTCGAAACCGAGCTACACCGTTGATACCCTAGACGAACTACATCGGCAGTATCCCGCGCATCACTTCGTATTACTGATGGGCGAGGACAACCTAGCAGGGCTACCCCGTTGGAAAGATTCTGCTCAAATAACGGAGCAACACGAAATATACGTGTACCCGCGTACTGGCGCAGAGGCCAACCCTATAGCTCGACCTGGGTTGCGCATTGTTAAGGCACCACTGCTTGACATTTCTGCCACATTCATCAGAGAGAGTGTGCGCACTGGTAAATCTATTCGCTACTTAGTACCGACCGCGGTAGAAGCTCAGATTCTGAGTCATCGGTATTGGCGAGAGGAGTAGGGCGCTCTTGTAACGAAGAATCCCCGTGCTAGCCAAGGCTAGCACGGGGATTCTTCGTTACAAGGCTTTAGTAAGATACTACCGCATCAGATGGTCATGATCTCGGACTCTTTCCGGCTTACCAACTCGTCTACTTTTACAATATACGTATCGGTGGCTTTCTGAACTTTCGCTTCAGCATCCTTGATAGCGTCTTCCGAAGCACCGTCTTTGAGCAGCTTGCGGAGCGAATCATTAACGTCCTTGCGAATGCTGCGGATGCGAACCTTGCCGCCTTCCGATTCATTCTTCACTTGCTTTACTAGGTCGCGGCGGCGCTCCTCCGTCATGGGTGGAATGTTGAGCCGTACGCCTTCCGCATCTGACTGCGGATTCAGGCCTAAGTCACTGTTTTTGATAGCTTTTGCTACCTCGCTAATCATGTTTTTTTCCCACGGCTTAATAAGCAAAGTGCGGGCATCGGGCGTCGAGACGTTAGCTACCTGAGCAATTGGGGTAGGGGTACCGTAGTAGTCTACCCGCAGCGAATCGAGCATAGTCGGCGAAGCCTTGCCGGCACGAATGCGGCTCAACTCTAAGCTAGTATGTTCCAAGGATTTACCCATTGATTCTTCGGCTTCGCTTAGGTAAAACTGAATTTCTTCGTCCATTGTATAAAAGTGTGAAAAGTTGAGTGGAAAACTGCGCCCTACTGATAAATCAGAAGCTGTTTGATAATGAGGTGTACGAAGCGTAGGCGAGGGAGTTGAGTAATTAAAGCAACGCGACTACTATAGTATCATAGTCAATTATCTGACTATTAGCTTACTACACATCAATAGATCTAACCTTAGACAGTGGGCTGTAAACTACTAGTACTCATAGCAGCATCATCTGATTCAGGACTCATAGTCACCAACGTTCCTATCGTTTCACCTTCTGCCAGTCGCTGCAGGTTGCCCGACTTGTTCATGTCAAACACGATGATGGGTAAATTATTTTCCTTGCACAGCGTGAAAGCAGTCATATCCATCACGTTGAGCTTCTTGGCAATCACCTCGTCAAACGTGATTTGCGGATAGCGTACGGCCTTCGGATCTTTCTCAGGGTCGGCGGTATAAATACCATCTACGCGAGTGCCTTTCAGCACAACGTCGGCCTCAATTTCTATGGCCCGCAGGGAAGCCGCTGAGTCAGTAGTGAAATAGGGAGAGCCGATGCCCGCGCCAAAAATTACCACCCGGCCTTTTTCCAAATGGCGCAGTGCCCGCCGACGAATGTACGGCTCGCACACTTGCTGAATGGTAACACCAGAGAGTAGGCGCGTATTTACGCCTAGCTTTTCTAAAGCGCTCTGAAGAGCCATTGAATTGATGACGGTGGCCAACATCCCCATATAGTCGCCCTGCACCCGATCAAGGCCGAAGGTTTCGGCTTGCACTCCCCGAAAAATGTTGCCCCCACCAATCACAACGGCTACCTCCAGCCCCGTTTCGGATACGGTCTTGATTTCTTGCGCATACTGCATCAGCCGTTCGGCGTCGATGCCATATTGCTGTTGACCCATGAGGGCTTCGCCACTCAGTTTGAGGAGAATTCGCTTATACTTCACAATAGGGAAAATTTGGGGATGAAATACAAATGGCTGGTGAAACGCTTTCACCAGCCATTGCGTCAGCTGAATTGAATCAGTACCTGACCTTTAGTGACGTTATCACGCAGCCCTACCTTGATGGCAGCGATAGTACCCTCACCGGGCGCTTTTAAAATATTTTCCATTTTCATGGCCTCCAGCACCAGCAAGGCATCACCCTTTTGCACTGTTTGCCCAAGCGTCACGCGCACATCGACAATTAGCCCGGGCATCGGGGCCTTCAGCTCGTTTACCTTGTGCGTAACGGCTGCGCTCATACCCAACTTGTCTAGCAGCAGATCGAAGCGGTCCTTCGTCTGAACAACTATCAACTGGCCATTTATCTTCAAATGCACGGATTTTGCAGAACGGTCAATATCCAGCACTTCGGCTCTGTATGAGCGGTTGGCGTGCAGGATATGGAAATGACCTTTCTTCAGCGGTGTTATATCCCACGCAAAATCGGCTCCATCGAGCGTAAGCGTACCATCGGGACGAAAATCAACTTCCCAGGAATGAGCCGCGTCGGTGCGAACCTGTAGCATATGAACGAATAAAAACAGAGTGTAAGGGGGCCTTAAAGATAGGCCAAATCTCAAATAATTTCAGAATCTGACTCCTCATTTGCCTACCCCGCCCTTTATGAAATATACGGTCTTCGGTGTGCTTGGACTGCTGTTGCTACACGGTAACTTAGCGTCAGGCCAAACAATTAAGTCCAATAAATCATCGACTGAAAAGGCAGCCGCTCATAAAAAAAGTCAATTGCCTGCCAGCGAGAAGGAACCAAGCACTGCCACACCCATGATTATTATTCCGTCGTGGCTGCCCGCCGCGAGCCCGGAACAACCTGCCGCTACTATCAGCACCGATCTGCTGGACACCAAGCTTGACCTACGCTTTGACTGGAGTAAACAATGGCTACTTGGAACGGCCACACTTATGGTGCGTCCCCACTTCTACTCACAAAGCCAATTGGTGCTGGATGCAAAAGGATTCGATGTGAAAAACGTGCGTCTGGTGGTAGGAGCAAAAGAAAAAAACCTTGTCTACTCCTACGATAAACGGAAGCTAATCATTACCCTCGACCGACAATACCCGCGCACAGAAGCCTACCAGGTGAGGATCAACTACGTCGCAAAACCAAATGAATTGGCCAGCGGGGGTAGTGCCGCTATTACGGCCAGCAAAGGACTTTATTTTATTAACCCATCGGGTACCGACAAAACTAAACCGCGCCAACTCTGGACCCAGGGCGAAACGGAAGCCAATTCCGCTTGGTTTCCTACCATCGATAAGCCCAATCAACGGATGACGCAGGAAATTACGTTGACGGTGGAGAACCAACTGCGTACGCTTTCCAACGGGTTGCTTATTTCGTCAAAGACGAACGCCGATGGTACTCGTACCGACGTATGGAAGCAGAGTCTACCAGCGGCTCCCTACCTCACCATGATTGCGGCCGGAGATTTTGCCGTTGTCAGTGATACGTGGCGAGGGAAAGCAGTTGAGTACTGGGTCGACCCGGCGTACAAAGCCACCGCACGAGCAGTGTTTGGCAATACGCCCGAAATGATGGAGTTTTTCTCGACGAAGCTGGGAGTAGATTTTCCTTGGGAGAAGTACACCCAAGTTGCCGTGCATGACTTCGTATCGGGAGCGATGGAGAATACAACGGCTGTTACGCTTCAGGACAAGCTGACCGAGTTTACCCCGCGGGAATTACTGGATAAAACGTATGAGACTGAGTCAATTGTAGCACACGAACTATTTCATCACTGGTTTGGTGATTATGTTACGACAGAGTCGTGGTCGAATCTTCCTCTGAACGAGTCGTTTGCCGACTATTCCGAATTCTTATGGGCCGAACACAAGTATGGACCTAATGAAGCAGCTTTGGTCCAACAAAAGGCTTTAAAAGCCTATCTGGAGGAAAGCCTAAGCAAACGTGCACCTCTGATTCGGTACCATTATGCCGACCGAGAAGATATGTTTGATCGGCATTCGTATAGCAAGGGGGGTAGGGTATTACACATGCTGCGTCAGTACGTTGGAGATGACGCCTTTTTCGCTTCGCTTAATCGTTATCTAACCCAGAATAAATATTCTGCTGTCGAAATCGACGAGCTACGCATAGCATTTGAAGACGTGACGGGAGAGGATCTAAAATGGTTCTTCGACCAATGGTTTATGCAGCGAGGGCATCCCGAACTGCACATCTCCCATAGCTACCGTGGTAACCAGGTAAGCTTGCATGTACAGCAAGTGCAGGATTCTACTTTTTCACCTGTTTACCGTTTGCCAGCTACAGTTACTATTTGGACGAATAACCTGCCTACCCAACATCGTATTCTGATAACAAAAGCAGATCAAACCTTTCTACTTCCTTCAAATCAGCGCCCTAGTTTAGTAAAATTTGATCCAGAAGGCCAGTTGTTAGCCGATGTAGAAGAAGTGCGTACGCAAGAAGAACTAGTGTACCAATATTACCACGCAACCGCCTACCTACAGAAGTACGAAGCTATACAGGAGTTACGGACCAAAATGACTGACTTAACCATTAGCGCCATGGTACGCCACGCGCTTAATGATGACTTTTGGGCAGTCCGCCAAGCAGCAGTAGAGGCATTACGTCGGTACAGAGGGGCCGAAGGCAATGCGGTTCGGCAAGATCTAAAACGAGTTGCTACTACCGACCACAAGACGCAAGTGCGCGCTGCCGCACTTGCTGCGCTCGCAACTCTTCCTAACGAAGAATACAGCACCATATACACAACTGCGGTAGCTGATAGCTCTTATCTAGTAGCTAGTGCCGGCATTAAAGCTTTAGCCAAAGCGCCTACTTCTACTTCTCGCCAGCAGATAGTTGCCTTACAGGAAACCACTAATCCGCAACTATTAGAGGCTATAGCTAACTACTACGCCCTCAATGGTACTGCCGACCAGTATGAATGGTTTCTGCGCCGTAGCTACGATATACAGGGCGATGCGCTTTACCAGTATCTACAGGACTTTGGTGCCCTAATGCAAAATATGCCCCCAGTGGAACGTGACAAGGGCATAGCCCGACTCGAAGTAATTGCCCGTTCGCATCTCAATCAGTACGCACGCTTAGGAGCTTATAAGGGGTTGAGTTTACTAGCAACAAGCAGTACTGGACTCAAGAATACCCTGCAAGATATTCGCGCCAAAGAGAAAGATAAGAATCTAACAGCCATTTATGCACTGCTGCAGTAGGCAAGCAGATTTAGTGGCGGATCTTTATAAATCAGCTTGTTACGGTTGGTAAATAGACTGGTGGTGGCGAACAGGAATGAAAATATTCAGCTATTTTTAGAATAAAGCCTTGACTTGCATAAGAAAGCCGTTAATTTTGCAACTCCTTTCGAAACCCTCCTACTCTTAGAGGAAGGGTTTCGAAAGGAAAAATCAGCACAGATGGTGCTGAAATAAGCAAAATGGGGGTATCGCATAGCGGCAATTGCGGGTGACTGTAACTCACCTCCTTCGGGTTCATAGGTTCGAGTCCTGTTACCCCCACAACGTAATCTGGTAAAGCAAACAAGGTAGAGCATCAAGCTGCCCTGGTTGTTTTACTGGCTTATTGTAATGCGGGAGTAGCTCAGTTGGTAGAGCGGCAGCCTTCCAAGCTGCAGGTCGCGAGTTCGAACCTCGTCTCCCGCTCTGATACCTTAAAGAAGCGAGATTGAACGCTGAATTGATAATACGCGTTATGAACTCACTCCTTTTCTGTAAAATTTCAAAAGCCGTTTTAGCTCAGTGGTAGAGCACTTCCTTGGTAAGGAAGAGGTCATGGGTTCAAATCCCATAAATGGCTCAGAATTACGAGTACTGATTAACTAGTCTATGATCCAGTTATTCAGCGCTGTCTGATGAGTAAAGCGACATACAGTCCTAAGTTAGGAGCTGTGTTTCGCTTTCTTGCAGTATTAGCGGGTTGCGTTTTTCTCATTATTACCACAAAATTCCTCTAATCTCTTTACAATGGCTAAAGAAAATTTTGATCGTTCCAAACCGCACGTGAACATCGGTACGATCGGGCACGTCGACCACGGCAAAACCACCCTGACTGCTGCTATCACAATGGTACTGGCGAACAAAGGTCTGGCCGCAAAGCGTGACTTCTCGTCGATTGACAACGCTCCTGAAGAAAAAGAGCGTGGTATCACGATCAACACTTCTCACGTAGAGTATTCTACCGTTAACCGCCACTACGCTCACGTTGACTGTCCCGGCCACGCTGACTATGTGAAGAACATGGTAACGGGTGCCGCCCAAATGGACGGTGCCATCCTCGTGGTAGCGGCTACTGACGGCCCAATGCCTCAGACGCGTGAGCACATTCTGCTCGCTCGTCAGGTAGGAGTGCCTCAGCTAGTAGTATTCATGAACAAAGTAGACATGGTAGATGACCCCGAACTCCTAGAGTTGGTGGAAATGGAAATCCGTGAGCTATTGTCGTTCTACGATTTTGACGGCGACAATATTCCAATTATCCAGGGTTCTGCTCTAGGTGGCCTGAATGGGGATGCTAAGTGGGTGCCCAAGATTGAGGAACTGATGGACGCTGTTGATAGCTATATCCCAATTCCTGCTCGTCTAACTGACCTGCCCTTCCTGATGCCAGTAGAGGATGTATTCTCTATTACAGGTCGTGGTACAGTTGCTACGGGTCGTATCGAGCGAGGTATCATCAACTCAGGTGAGCAAGTTGATATCCTCGGTATGGGTGCTGAAGGTTTGAAATCTACTGTTACAGGTGTGGAAATGTTCCGCAAAATCCTGGACCGCGGTGAAGCTGGTGACAACGTAGGTCTGTTGCTCCGTGGTATTGAGAAAGAAGCCATCCGCCGTGGTATGGTTATCTGCAAGCCCGGCTCGGTAACGCCTCACCAGAAGTTTAAAGCTGAGGTGTATGTACTGTCGAAAGAAGAAGGTGGCCGTCACACGCCATTCTTTAACAACTATCGTCCTCAGTTTTATTTGCGTACCACTGACGTTACAGGCATCATTACGCTGCCAGAAGGCGTTGAAATGGTAATGCCTGGTGACAACATCACCATTCAGGTGGAGTTGATCAACAAGGTTGCTATGGAGAAAGGCTTGCGCTTTGCTATTCGCGAAGGCGGTCGTACAGTAGGGGCCGGTCAGGTAACCGAAATCCTCGACTAATAACGTAGTCAGAATAATCCGCCTCCGATTTATCGGGGGCGGATTTGTTTTGTCCATAGATTACCGTACATTTGCACTCCCAATTGAAAACTTATTTTCGACTGGGATATATTCTACGGGCGTAGTTCAAGGGTAGAATAGAGGTCTCCAAAACCTTTGATGGGAGTTCGAATCTCTCCGCCCGTGCGTGTATGGCCAATGGCCTTATTTGTTTTAGCCAAAAATCGGCGCTGACTTATGAGCAAGCTACTAAACTATTTCCGCGAGACAACTGAGGAAATGCGTTACAAAGTAACGTGGCCTACTTCTCAGGAATTACAGAAAAGTGCTGGCTTGGTTTTGATCGGTTCTTTGGTGTTTGCTGCCGTAGTAGGAGTAATGGATATTATATTCAAAACCGGCTTGGAAGCATTCTACAACTCATTCCGTTAATTTTAGGACGCAGATGGGAGAGTTGAAATGGTATGTGGTTCGTTCAGTGAGCGGTCAAGAGAAAAAGGCTAAAACCTATCTCGAAACAGAAATTGGTCGCCATGGTCTTTCGGAATTAGTGCCTGAAGTTCTTATTCCAGCGGAGAAGGTGTACGAGATGCGCAACGGTAAAAAGCGTGTGCGCGAGCGTAACTTTTTCCCCGGTTATATTCTAATCCACGCTGACCTATCACATGGCGAAGTTGATCACATAATTACCAGCACACCTGGTATTATTGGTTTCCTGAGCGAAAACGAAGGTAAGAATACAACTGGTAAGCCTGTTCCACTAAGAATGTCGGAAGTAAACCGAATTCTAGGAATTGTGGACGAAAAGGAAGAAGAAACAGCTGTTTTAGAAACCCCTTATGTAGTAGGCGAAACAGTGAAAGTAATGGATGGCCCATTTAATGGTTTCTCTGGGACTGTGAATGAGGTATTCGAAGAGCGCAAAAAGCTTAATGTTATTGTCAAAATATTTGGCCGTAGCACTCCTGTAGAGCTGAGCTATTTACAGGTCGAAAAGGAATTGTAGTAGGAATATAGCCTACTCACTATATAGAAATACGTCATCGATTACCTGCTCCGGTCGATGGTGCTTCCACAATAGGAGTGAATAATACACTTGTTGGTTCTGCGCGTTACGGCGCAACACCATAAAGATTCTTACAATATAATGGCCAAGGAAATTAGAGGTTATCTGAAGCTTCAGATAAAGGGAGGCGCTGCGAACCCCGCTCCGCCGGTAGGACCTGCACTTGGTAGCAAAGGCTTGAACATCATGGAATTCTGCAAGCAGTTTAATGCTCGCACCCAAGATAAGGCCGGCCAAGTGGTACCTGTCCTGATTACCATGTACACGGACAAGTCTTTTGACTTTGTCGTGAAAACTCCACCTGCACCGGTATTGCTTTTGGAAGCTGCGAAGCTACAAAGCGGTTCGAAAGAGCCCAACCGGAATAAAGTAGGAGCCATCACATGGGACCAAGTACGTCAAATTGCTGAAACAAAAATGCCTGACTTAAACGCCTTCAAGGTAGAGTCAGCTATGAAGCAAGTGGCGGGTACTGCCCGTAGTATGGGTATTACAATCAAAGGGGATTCTCCTTTTGCTGAATAATCTAAACGGAGAAGAACCTATGGCACAAGTTAGCAAAAAGCGCAAGGAAGCCCTTGCCAAGCACGACCTGACGCAAGTTCGCAATCTAGTAGATGCTGTTAAAGTAGTGAAGGATATTACCTACACGAAGTTTGACGCTTCAATAGATATCGACGTTCGCTTAGGAGTAGATCCTCGTAAGGCAGATCAAATGGTACGTGGTGTAGCAACCCTACCGCATGGTACCGGTAAGACAGTTCGTGTATTGGCATTAGTTACTCCCGACAAGGAGGCTGAAGCAACAGCTGCCGGAGCTGATTATGTTGGTTTGGACGAGTACATCTCAAAAATCGAGAAGGGTTGGACAGACATCGATGTAATCATTACGATGCCTGCTGTTATGGCTAAGGTTGGTCGTTTAGGTCGGGTATTAGGTCCCCGTGGTCTGATGCCAAATCCTAAATCCGGTACTGTAACTACAGATGTGGCTAAAGCGGTGCAGGAAGTAAAAGCTGGTAAAATCGACTTTAAGGTTGATAAAACCGGTATTATCCACACTAGCATTGGCAAAGTTTCTTTCGATGAGAATAAAATTGCTGAGAACGCAATTGAAGTAATCCAGACGTTAACTCGTTTGAAGCCTTCATCGGCTAAGGGCACATATATCAAAAGCATTACGCTTTCGAGTACTATGAGCCCAGCCGTCCCCGTCGATACCTCGGTTACTTCTGCTTAAGCTTTAAATCAAGACGACGATATGAACCGGGAAGAAAAACAAGCCCTCGTCGACGAGTTGAGCGAGAAGTTTCAGTCGCACAACGCGTTCTACATCACCGATGCTTCGGCGATGACGGTGGCGAAAATCAACGAATTCCGTCGCCTTTGCTTCAATCGCGGCATGGAGTTCAAAGTATATAAAAATACACTGATCCGCAAAGCGCTTGATACACTCGGTGGCAACACCAGCGAGATGGATGCTGTACTTAAAGGTCAGTCTGGCGTACTGTTCTCAAAAGAGTCCGGTAATGCTCCTGCTAAACTGCTGAAAGACTTTTACAAGCAGCAAAATTACAGCAAAACTGCTGTGACAAAACCTGTTTTGAAAGGTGCCTACATTGACAGTGATGTTTACGTAGGAGCTAATCAGCTGGAAACTCTTAGCACAATCAAAGGTAAACAAGAGCTACTTGGCGAAATTGTCGGCCTGTTACAATCACCTGCCAAAAATGTTATCTCTGCTCTTTCGAGCGGCGGCAACAAATTGGCTGGTATTCTCAAAACACTTTCCGAAAAAGAAGAGGTTGCAGGCTAACCGCTGCTCATCTTTTTCACTCTCAATTCATAATTTAATAACTCTTTTAACAATCTACAGAAATGGCAGATTTGAAAGCATTCGCTGAGCAGCTCGTTAGCCTGACGGTGAAAGAAGTAAACGAACTCGCTACTATCCTGAAGGATGAGTATGGCATTGAGCCTGCTGCTGCTGCACCCGTAATGGCTGCCGGTGGTGGGGCTGCTGTTGCTGAGGCTCCTGAGGAGAAAACCTCATTTGATGTAATCCTGAAAGCTGCTGGTGGCGCTAAGCTGGCCGTAGTTAAATTGGTAAAGGATCTAACAGGCCTCGGCTTGAAAGAAGCTAAAGAGCTAGTTGACGGTGCTCCTAAGCCTTTGAAAGAGGGCGTTACCAAAGACGAAGCCGATTCGCTGAAGAAGCAATTGGAAGAAGCTGGTGCTGAAGTAGAGGTTAAGTAATTCTGAGGCCCCGCTTTTCTCCCACAAATTAGGATAGGCCTGGCAACTAAGCCAGGTCTTTTCCTGTTTGTAGATAACGAGCTTTATTAAAGCCAGTTTATATGCCGCTTTGCGGCTTTTTGTGCCTACTGTTAGTAGGAGCCCTGGCAGAGTCAAGTTCACACTTGTATTTCTCAGTGTCCATTTCTTAAACCCACACACAATTGGCTACACCGAAAGCAAAGGCTTTACCAGCCGCGGAGCGGATCAATTTCGCCAAAATTAAGAAGGTTATTGAGTATCCTGATTTTCTGGATGTCCAGCTACAGTCATTCCAAGATTTCTTTCAGTTAGAAACAGCTGCTGAGAATCGTACAGATGAAGGGCTGTTCAAAGTATTTGCAGAGAACTTCCCGATTTCGGACTCTCGTGAAAACTTCGTACTGGAATTTATCGACTATCACGTTGATCCGCCTAAATATTCGGTGGATGAGTGTATTGACCGTGGTTTGACGTATTCTGTGCCATTAAAGGCTAAGTTGCGCCTTATCTGCAATGACACGGACAACGAAGATTTTGAAACGATTGAACAAGAAGTTTTTCTAGGGAATATTCCCTATATGACTGAGAAAGGTTCCTTCGTAATTAATGGTGCAGAGCGCGTTATTGTATCGCAATTGCATCGTTCACCGGGTGTATTCTTTGCACAAAGCAAACATACAAACGGTACAAAGCTATATTCCGCTCGTATCATCCCATTTAAGGGTTCTTGGATTGAGTTTGCTACGGACGTTAATAACGTCATGTATGCATATATCGATCGGAAGAAAAAGTTTCCAGTTACTACCCTACTCCGAGCTATTGGCTATGGTACAGATAAGGATATTCTGGATCTGTTTGGATTGTCGGAAGAAGTCAAGGCTGACAAAAAAATTCTGAAGAAGGCAGTAGGACGCAAGCTTGCTGCACGCGTTCTGCGCACTTGGACTGAAGATTTTGTTGATGAGGATACTGGTGAGGTAGTTTCTATCGACCGTAATGAAGTACTTCTCGAGCGCGACTCTACCATTGAAGAAGAGGATATTGATACTATTCTCAATTCAGGTACGAAATCTGTTATTCTGCACCGCGAAAACGTGAATATTGCGGATTACGCAATTATTTATAATACGCTGCAGAAAGACAACTCGAACTCTGAGAAAGAAGCCGTTGAGCAGATTTATCGTCAGCTCCGAAATACTGAGGCTCCTGATGAAGAAACGGCTCGTGACATTATTCAAAAGCTGTTTTTCTCTGATAAGCGCTATGATCTTGGTGATGTAGGCCGCTATCGCATCAATAAAAAGCTGGGTATAGATACCAACTGGGAAGCACGTGTGCTGACAAATGAGGATATCGTACTTATCGTTAAGTATCTTATCGGATTGATAAACTCAAAGGCCATTGTCGATGACATTGACCACTTGAGTAATCGTCGGGTACGTACGGTAGGGGAGCAGTTGTATGCCCAGTTTGGTGTAGGCTTAGCTCGTATGGCGCGTACTATCAAGGAGCGTATGAACGTACGCGACAATGAGGATTTCAAGCCAGTAGATTTGATTAATGCCCGTACGCTATCGTCGGTTATTAATTCGTTCTTCGGCACCAATCAATTGTCACAGTTCATGGACCAGACCAATCCGCTAGCTGAAGTGACGCACAAACGCCGTGTGTCAGCGCTAGGGCCAGGAGGTCTATCTCGTGAGCGGGCTGGTTTCGAAGTACGTGACGTTCACTATACACACTACGGTCGTCTTTGTACTATTGAGACACCAGAAGGACCAAACATTGGTCTTATCTCGTCGCTATGCGTGCATGCTCGGGTCAATGGAATGGGTTTCATCGAAACTCCCTACCGTACCGTTGAGAACGGCAAGGTGGATATGACTGAAAACGTCAAGTATCTAACTGCTGAGGAAGAAGATACTCACCACATTGCGCAGGCTAACGCCCGTTTGGATGGAGTGGGTAAATTCGTCAATGAACTGGTGAAAGGCCGTTTTGAAGGAGACTTCCCCGTAGTGGCTCCAAGTGAGTATGATTACATGGACGTAGCCCCCAACCAAATTGTATCGGTTGCTGCTTCATTGATTCCATTCTTGGAACATGATGATGCCAACCGGGCCTTGATGGGTTCGAACATGCAACGCCAGGCAGTTCCTCTGTTGAAAGCTGAAGCTCCCGTGGTAGGCACTGGTTTGGAAGGTCGGGTAGCCATCGACTCTCGTACACTTGTTGTGGCTGAGGGTGAAGGCTATATCGATTATGTTGATGCCAATAAAATCGTGGTGAAGTATGACCTCACCGACGATGACATCTTAGTAAGTTTTGATGCGGAACGCAGATCCTATGATTTGATCAAATTTCGTCGTACTAACCAAGACACTTGTATCAACTTGTCGCCCATCGTAAAGCCCGGTCAACGCGTTACTAAAGGCGAACCACTTTGCGAAGGATACGGCACCAATAATGGTGAGCTGGCTCTTGGGCGTAACATGCAAGTTGCTTTCATGCCATGGCAGGGCTACAATTTCGAGGATGCTATTGTCATCTCTGAAAAGGTAGTACGCGATGATATTTTCACTTCAATTCACATTGAAGAGTTTGAATTGGAAGTGCGCGAGACCAAGCGTGGTGAAGAAGAGTTGACATCGGAAATCCCAAACGTAAGTGAAGAAGCTGTTCGTAACCTAGATGATAACGGTATTATTCGTTTAGGGGCGGAAGTTCGCGAAGGAGACATTCTAATTGGTAAGATCACTCCAAAAGGTGAAACGGATCCTACCCCTGAGGAAAAACTATTGCGCGCCATTTTTGGTGACAAGGCCGGCGATGTGAAAGATGCTTCGTTGAAAGCACCGCCCTCCTTGAATGGGGTAGTAATTGGTACTAAGCTTTTCTCACGGCCGAAAAAAGACAAGAACCTACGGGCAAAGTCGAAAAAGGAAGTTGAAGAACTAAAGGAGTCGTACGCTCGTGAATTACGCGGTATCAAAACTGTGATGGTTGATAAGCTGGTACAACTGCTGGAGGGCAAAACTTCGCAAGGTGTGAAACACCGATTCGGCGACGAGATCTTGACGAAGGGAGCTAAGTTTGGTAAGAAGAACATTGCAGATGCTCTCTTCCCCGAAAAAAACCCTTACAAGGACGAAAGCAACTATGCTGTACCGGAGGAAGTGAATATGTTCAAAGACCTCATTCTTGAGGGTTGGACTGCCGATGACAAGGTGAATGGTATGTTGAGCGAATTGGTGAAGAATTACACTAAGAAGCGCAATACCATCACAGCTCGTTTCAAGCGCGACCGGTTTACGCTGGAGGTAGGCGATGAACTACCTGCTGGTATCGTACAATTAGCCAAAGTCTATATTGCTAAAAAGCGTAAGCTAAAGGTAGGAGACAAGATGGCGGGTCGACACGGTAACAAAGGGGTAGTAGCTCGCATCGTGCGCGATGAGGATATGCCATTCCTACCCGATGGTACGCCAATGGATATCGTGCTGAACCCACTGGGTGTGCCTAGCCGGATGAACATTGGTCAGATCTATGAGACTGTACTCGGTTGGGCAGGTATCAAGATGGGTCGCAAGTATGCTACCCCCATTTTCGATGGCGCCACCGAAGAGGAGGTTTCTAAAGAGCTTACCGAAGCTGGTTTGCCGCATTTTGGTCGGGCTTATCTATATGATGGCCTATCCGGCGAGCGTTTCGATCAACCCGTAACTGTAGGGGTAATTTACATGCTCAAGCTGGGTCACTTAGTTGATGACAAAATGCATGCTCGTTCTATCGGACCTTACTCGCTCATCACTCAGCAACCATTGGGTGGTAAAGCTCAGTTCGGTGGACAGCGTTTCGGCGAGATGGAAGTGTGGGCATTGGAAGCTTTTGGAGCATCCAACGTGCTACAAGAAATTCTGACGGTGAAGTCGGACGACGTAATTGGTCGTGCTAAGGCGTACGAAGCCATTGTAAAGGGTGATGTATTGCCAAAGCCGAATATTCCTGAATCATTCAATGTACTCATTCATGAGTTGCGCGGTCTGGCTTTGGAGATTACCCTAGAGTAAGTGAATAGGTCTATGACTGTTGGCTTTTACCTGAATACATCGTAAAAGCGATTTTAGGTAGAAGTCAGTAGTCTGGATCTATTATTCTGGCCGCACTTTTATAGAGTATTACTTGTTAGTGATTACTGGGCCTACGTATCGCCCGCCCCGCTAACAGCTAACAGCCATCAGCTAACAGCTTAAAACCACTCAAATGGCGTTTGCAAAAAACAAAAAACTAGTACAGGACTTCTCAAAAGTCACTATTTCGCTGGCTTCGCCCGAATCCATTTTGGAGCGGTCGAACGGTGAAGTAGTGAAGCCTGAAACGATCAACTACCGTACGTACAAGCCCGAGATGGGTGGCCTATTCTGCGAGCGGATCTTTGGGCCGGTGAAGGACTGGGAATGCCACTGCGGCAAGTACAAGCGTATTCGCTATAAGGGAATCATCTGCGACCGTTGTGGCGTAGAGGTAACTGAGAAGAAAGTACGCCGTGAACGGATGGGTCACATCGAACTGGTGGTACCTGTTGCACACATTTGGTATTTCAAATCTCTACCTAATAAAATCGGTTACTTGCTAGGCTTGCCTACCAAGAAGCTGGATCAGATTATTTATTACGAGCGTTACGCCGTCGTTCAGCCAGGTATATTGGCGGAAGAGGGTGTACAACAGCTTGATTTCCTCACAGAAGATGAGTACTTAGACATCATCGATCGTCTCCCCCGTGAGAATCAGATGTTGCCTAACGATGATCCTAACAAGTTCATCGCTCGGATGGGCGCGGATGCTTTGCAGATGCTGCTTGAGCGTACGAACCTGGATGAATTATCCTACTCCTTGCGTGACTCAGCTGCCCACGAGACATCGCAGCAGCGGAAAGCAGAGGCGCTCAAGCGTCTACGAGTAGTAGAGGCATTCCGGGATGCGGCTACTCGGGTAGAAAATAAGCCTGAGTGGATGGTAATTCGGATGGTACCAGTGATTCCACCGGAGTTGCGTCCACTAGTTCCATTGGATGGTGGCCGTTTCGCTACGTCTGACCTGAATGACCTATACCGTCGTGTTATCATTCGTAATAACCGTCTTAAGCGGTTGATCGAAATCAAAGCGCCAGAAGTAATTTTGCGTAATGAGAAGCGTATGTTGCAGGAAGCTGTTGACTCGCTCTTCGATAACTCACGAAAAGTAAATGCTGTACGGGCTGAAGGAAACCGGGCACTGAAGTCGCTGTCTGATATGCTGAAGGGCAAGCAGGGGCGCTTTCGTCAAAACCTGCTCGGTAAGCGTGTTGACTACTCTGGCCGTTCGGTTATTGTAGTAGGACCTGAGCTGAAGCTACACGAATGCGGTCTGCCAAAGAACATGGCGGCTGAGTTGTTTAAACCGTTTATCATCCGTAAGCTCATCGAGCGCGGTATTGTGAAGACGGTGAAATCAGCTAAAAAGATTGTAGACCGTAAGGATGCAGTGGTATGGGATATTCTGGAAAACGTGCTGAAAGGCCATCCAGTTCTTCTGAACCGAGCTCCTACCTTGCACCGTCTGGGTATTCAGGCTTTCCAGCCTCGCCTCATCGAAGGCAAAGCTATCCAGTTACACCCACTCGTTTGTACGGCTTTCAACGCTGACTTTGACGGTGACCAGATGGCTGTGCACGTTCCTCTGGGACCGGCAGCTATTTTGGAAGCCTCTATGTTGATGCTGGCTTCGCATAACATCCTGAACCCTGCTAATGGCGCACCTATTGCGGTACCGTCACAGGACATGGTGTTGGGCCTGTACTACGTAACGAAAGGCAAGCGTTCTACAGACGAAGAAACAGTACAAGGCGAAGGTCGCATGTTCTACTCCGATGAGGAAGTAGTAATTGCTATCAACGAGAAGCAACTGTCGAAGCACGCTTATATTAAGGTGCGCACTAAAATCCGCGATGAGAACGATGACCTCGTAACCAAAATCGTTGAGACAGTAGCTGGTCGTGCCCTCTTCAATCAACTTGTACCTGAAGAGGTAGGGTTTGTTGATGAACTGTTGACTAAAAAGAAGCTACAGCAGATCATCTCGCTAGTGTTTAAACGCACTGGGATGGCTCGTACTGCGCAGTTCCTCGACGATATTAAGACGCTGGGTTTCCAGTCGGCTTATAAAGGAGGGCTGTCAATGGGCTTGGGTGATATCCAGATTCCTCAGGAGAAGGATGCTCTGATCTTGCAGGCGCAGAACGACGTGAAAGCGGTAACTCAGAACTACCAGATGGGTCTGATTACGGACAACGAGCGTTACAACCAAGTTATCGACATTTGGACCCGTATCAATAACCAAATCACTGAAACCCTTATGGGTCGTCTCGAAAGAGAAAACCAAGGTTTCAATTCGATTTATATGATGATGCACTCCGGTGCGCGTGGTTCGCGTGAGCAGATCCGCCAGCTTGGAGGTATGCGAGGTCTGATGGCAAAGCCACAGAAGTCGTTACAAGGTTCAGTAGGAGAAATTATTGAGAACCCAATTCTGTCTAACTTCAAAGAAGGGCTGGACGTTATTGAGTACTTTATCTCTACCCACGGTGCTCGTAAAGGCCTTGCTGATACTGCACTGAAAACAGCTGATGCTGGCTATTTGACACGTCGTCTGGTAGACGTATCTCAGGACGTTATCGTGAATGAACCAGACTGTGGTACTCTGCGCGGTATTGAAACGTTTGCTCTGAAAGACAATGAGGATGTAGTTGAGTCATTGGCTGAACGTATCCTTGGTCGTGTAGCGGTTCACGATATTGTAGATCCACTCACTGAGGAAGTGATTCTGCTTGCAGGTGATGAAATAACCGAAGAAATTACTCGTCGCGTTGATCAAACCAGTATCGAATCGGTAGAAATCCGCTCAGTACTTACCTGTGAGTCGAAGCGTGGTATTTGCGCTAAGTGTTACGGTCGCAACTTGAGCACTGGTCGCATGGTGCAAAAAGGTGAGGCAGTAGGCGTAATTGCTGCTCAGTCAATTGGTGAACCTGGCACTCAGCTTACCTTGCGTACTTTCCACGTAGGTGGTACTGCTTCTAACATTGCAGTAGAAGCAAGTCTACGTGCTAAGTTTGCTGGCGTTATTGAGTTTGAAGACATCCGTACCGTAGACACTGTAAACGCCGAAGGCGAGTCAGTGAAAGTGGTAATGGGGCGTTCGGGCGAAATTCGTATTGCCGAGAAAGGCACCGGCAAAGTATATATCTCTCATCACGTGCCTTATGGCTCTTTTCTACTTGTCAACGAAGGACAGGAGGTAGAAAAAGGTGAGGAGCTGAACAACTGGGATCCGTACAATGCGGTAATCCTAGCTGAGTTCGATGGCTCAATCCAATACGATGCCATCACGGAAGGTGTGACCTACCGGGAGGAGTCGGATGAGCAGACAGGCCACCGTGAAAAGGTTATTATCGAATCACGTGATAAGACGCAGAACCCGTCTATCATTGTGAAGCCCGGTAAGAAAGACGCTGAAGAAGGCCAAAAGGGCTATAGTGTACCAGTAGGCTCGCACATCAATGTGGACAACGGTGAGAAAATCAAAGCTGGTTACATTCTAGCGAAGATTCCTCGCGCTGTTGGCAAGACTCGTGATATTACTGGTGGTCTACCTCGCGTAACGGAGCTGTTCGAAGCGCGTAACCCTTCAAACCCAGCTGTTGTATCGGAGATTGATGGTGTAGTGAGCTACGGCACCGTGAAACGTGGCAACCGTGAAATCTTTGTGGAGTCGAAAGACGGTGTAAAGAAGAAGTACATGGTACCGCTGTCCAAGCATATTTTAGTGCAGGACAACGACTTTATACGGGCAGGTATGCCGCTTTCTGACGGTGCTATTACACCGAATGACATCCTAAGTATTCAGGGACCAGGCGCTGTGCAGGAATATCTTGTTAATGAAATTCAAGAGGTATATCGCTTGCAAGGCGTGAAGATCAATGATAAGCACATTGAGGTGGTAGTACGCCAGATGATGCAGAAAGTAGTGATTCTCGATGCTGGCGATACTAGCTTCTTGGAACACCAGGTAATCGATAAGATTATCTTCATGGAAGAGAACGATACTATCATTGATATGAAGGTAGTAACAGAGGCTGGTGACTCTTCGAATATGCGTCCTGGTCAAATTGTGACAGCCCGTAAGCTGCGAGATGAGAACTCATCTCTCAAGCGTCGTGACTTGAAGCTAGTGGAAGTGCGAGATGCCCAACCTTCTGTTTCTCGTCCAACTCTACAGGGTATCACACAGGCTTCTTTGGGTACGCAGTCGTTCATATCAGCGGCTTCGTTCCAAGAGACAACCAAAGTACTCTCAGAAGCTGCCATTCGTGGCAAAGCTGACGAACTGCTAGGGTTGAAGGAAAACGTAATTGTAGGACATCTCATTCCTGCCGGTACTGGCTTGCGCGAATACACGCACCAAGTAGTTGGTTCGAAAGAGGAGTTAGAAGCACTGCAAGCCTCACGTGCAGAAGAAGCAGCGGCTCCTACCAAGCGTCCCGCTCGTGCGTCTCGCCGTGAATCGGTATCAGAATAAATTTGTGACCGAATAATTGACAAAAGCCGGCTGAAGCAATTCGGCCGGCTTTTTCATTTTTAACACTTCATTGTCTATAAATGGCCCAACAATCTGATCCTAACGCCGCACAAGATCCAAATGCAATAAATATCGAATTGTCAGAAGATATTGCTGAAGGGCAATACGCTAATTTGGCAATGATTGCACACAGTAGTAGCGAGTTTGTTATAGACTTTATCCGCTTAATGCCTGGCTTACCCAAAGCCAAAGTAAAAGCGCGTATTGTCATAACGCCGGAACACGCCAAACGTCTACTGGCAGCATTAACTGATAACATTGAACGGTTTGAGCAAACTTTCGGTACTATCAAGACACAGCCTGAGACTCCAAGCTATCCTATGAACTTTGGGGGAGCTATAGGAGAAGCGTAGCGTAACCTAACTGGCTGCGTTTCTTTGAAACACAGGGCAACACGTTTGAGCAATTCCGTACATATAGCATTCGTATAGAAGCTGCGTAGATAGAGCTTGTAGTATTGAGACAAAACGCTCTAAAACAAACTATGTCAACAGGTTTGCTATTGTGTAGTAAATATTTTACCTTTGCAAGCCTAATTTTTTGGGAGAAAACCCTCCTGGACAAACCATTCCATAGATGCCTACCATTAACCAGTTAGTACGTAAAGGCCGCGAGAAGCTGACGACGAAGTCAAAGTCGCCGGCTCTTGATTCGTGCCCGCAACGCCGCGGCGTTTGCACCCGTGTATACACCACTACGCCTAAGAAGCCGAACTCGGCTATGCGTAAAGTAGCCCGTGTGCGCCTGACCAATGGCAAAGAAGTGAACGCCTACATCCCCGGTGAAGGCCACAACCTGCAGGAGCACAGCATCGTGCTGATCCGTGGTGGACGTGTGAAAGATTTACCAGGTGTGCGTTACCACATTATCCGTGGTGCTCTTGATACCGCTGGCGTGAGTGGACGCTTGCAGCGCCGTTCTAAATATGGTGCTAAACGTCCAAAACCAGGTCAGCCAGTGGCTACTGGTAAAGGCGGTAAGCCTGCACCCGGTAAGAAAAAATAACCCTTAGAGGCTAGAAGTTTTGTGGACTTAGGGATAAAAGGTTGTAATATACTCTAGTCGCTATGCTAAGTCCCCAAGACCCCAAGACCCCAAGTCCCTAAAAACAATATGAGAAAGTCAAAACCAAAAAAGCGTATTCTCCTACCTGATCCTAAGTACAAGGAGACACTGGTAACTCGCTTCGTCAATTACATGATGTATGACGGAAAGAAGAACCTTGCCTATACCATTTTCTATGATGCCTGCGAACTTGTAGAGCAACGTACTAAAGAGAGCGGTCTAGAGATGTGGCGTAAAGCGCTGAACAATGTGATGCCAACTGTCGAGGTGAAAAGCCGTCGCGTTGGTGGTGCTACTTTTCAGGTTCCGATTGAAGTGCGCGCTGATCGTCGCATTGCTGTAGGATCGAAATGGTTGATCCAATATGCACGTCGTCGTGGTGAGAAGACCATGAAAGATAAGTTAGCGGGTGAAATTATCGCCGCAGCAAAAGGAGAAGGTGCAGCTGTCAAGAAGAAAGATGACACGCACCGTATGGCTGAAGCTAATAAAGCCTTCTCGCACTTCCGTTTCTAAATCGTTGTTAAGGACTTAGGGTCTTAGGAACTTAGTTGTTTAGTTGAAACTTACTAAGTACCCAAGACCCTAATCCCTTAGATAACACTTACTAAAACAATGGCTGTTAATAAAGACCTGCAATACCTCCGAAACATCGGGATTATGGCGCACATCGACGCCGGTAAGACCACTACTTCGGAGCGCATTCTCTACTACACTGGCAAAACCCACAAAATCGGAGAAGTACACGAAGGTGCTGCCACGATGGACTGGATGGAACAGGAGCAGGAGCGAGGTATCACCATTACTTCAGCTGCTACTACTACGTTCTGGAACTATCCTACAGATGCTAGTGGAGAGCCTACCTCAGAAACAAAGCAATACAAAATAAATCTCATCGATACTCCCGGTCACGTTGACTTTACGGTAGAGGTAGAGCGTTCATTGCGTGTATTGGACGGTGCAGTAGCGTTGTTCTGTGCTGTTTCGGGTGTAGAGCCTCAATCAGAAACTGTTTGGCGTCAGGCTGACAAGTATAAAGTACCCCGTATCTGTTTCGTCAATAAGATGGACCGTGCTGGGGCTGATTTCTTTAAAGCAGTTAATGAAATCAAAGATAAGCTTGGTGCTAATCCTGTGCCATTGCAAATTCCAATCGGCGCCGAAGACACTTTCAAAGGCGTAGTTGACTTGCTGACTGGCAAAGCAATCGTATGGGATGACGCTACGCAGGGGAAAGCGTATCACGAAATTCCAGTCCCTGATGATCTAGTAGATACTGTAACTGAGTGGCGCCAGAAGCTAATTGAAAGCGTTGCAGAATATGATGACCGACTGCTGGAGAAATTCTTTGATGACCCTGAAAGCATCACGCGTGAGGAAATGATGGTTGTTATCCGCCAAGCGGTTATCGACATGAAGTTTTCACCCGTAATGTGTGGCTCAGCATTTAAGAACAAAGGTGTACAGTCAATGCTAGACGGAGTAATGGCCTATTTGCCCTCTCCGCTCGATATGCCTGCTGTTATTGGTACAAACCCTGATACGGGTGAAGAGGTAGAGCGCCATCCAGATAACGATGAGCCTTTCACTGCTCTTGCATTCAAAATTGCTACTGACCCATTTGTGGGCCGTTTATGCTTTTTCCGCTGCTATAGTGGTGTTCTTGATGCAGGTTCTTATGTATTTAACAACCGTACTCAGAAGAAAGAGCGTATCTCGCGTCTAATGCAGATGCACTCTAATAAGCAAAATCCGATTGATAAGATCCAAGCGGGTGATATTGCTGCTGGAGTAGGGTTTAAGGATATTAAAACCGGTGATACGCTAACCGCTGAAGGTAAACCATTAGTTTTGGAATCAATGTCATTTCCTGAGCCCGTTATTGGATATGCTATTGAGCCAAAAACTCAAGCAGACGTTGATAAGATGGGTATGGCAATTGCCAAACTTGTAGAAGAAGACCCGACTTTGGTAGTACAGACCGACCCTGAAACTGGTCAAACTGTACTAAAAGGTATGGGCGAACTGCACCTCGAAATTATTATCGACCGAATGCGTCGGGAATTTAAAGTAGAGATTAACCAAGGTGCTCCTCAGGTTGCTTATAAAGAAGTTCTTACTAAGAAGATTGAGCACCGCGAAACGTATAAGAAGCAAACAGGTGGTCGTGGTAAGTTTGGAGATATCGTATTCGAACTAGGCCCGAAAGAAACTGATCCAGAGAAGGCAGGACTAGAATTTGTGAACGACATCACTGGTGGTGTTATCCCTCGCGAATTTATTGCTCCTGTTCAGAAAGGATTCGAAGAAGCTATGAAGAATGGCCCACTGGCTGGCTTCCCAATTGAGGGAATGAAAGTGCGTCTATTCTATGGTTCCTATCATGATGTTGACTCGGATGCATTGTCATTTGAATTAGCAGCACGTGGTGGATTCCGTGAAGCAGGTCGTCAAGCAGGACCGAAACTTCTTGAGCCAATCATGGCTGTTGAGGTAGTTTCCCCTGATGAATATACTGGTTCGGTGACAGGTGACCTAAACCGCCGCCGTGGAATTATGAAGGGCATGGATACCAAAGGTGGTGCAAACGTTATCAAGGCTGATGTTCCTCTATCGGAACTGTTCGGTTATGTAACGTCTCTGCGTACTATATCATCAGGACGTGCATCAGCTTCTTTAACTTTCTCGCACTATGACCAAGTGCCACAGAATTTAGCTGAGGGCATTATTGCCAAACAAAAGGGTAACGCCATTCGCTAATCCGTTTTCTTATTATTTGACATGAACCAGAAAATCCGCATTAAGCTTAAATCTTACGACCACAACTTAGTGGATAAGTCGTCGGAGAAAATTGTGAAAGCGGTAAAGGCTACAGGTGCTGTTGTGAGCGGTCCTATTCCTTTACCTACTAAAAAAGAAAAGTTCACGGTACTTCGTTCGCCTCACGTGAATAAGAAGAGTCGGGAGCAATTTCAGCTTTGTACTTACAAGCGTTTAGTAGACATATACTCTACTTCATCCAAGACTGTAGATGCATTGATGAAATTGGAACTTCCAAGTGGCGTTGATGTAGAAATCAAAGTATGATCACCTAGTTTTTCAAAATTCATTAGGATACAAAAATACCCCCGGGCTACACTAGCTCGTGGGGTGTTTTTGTATATGGATATTCCAACTTAAATCAGATAGTCTACCTGACCTCCTCCCATTTACTGGACTAGCTAGAAGTAGCGCATCAGGCGTTTTGAAGCTCGACCGTAATAGCGGCTGCCATTACTTGATCAGGCGTTAAATTCTGTAGCGAACTGTGGGGACGGAAGCCATTGTATTCTTGGCGCCACTGCTCGATCTTTTCCTGGGCATCAGTCAGCGACAGGAACCAATGCACGTTCAGGCATTCATCCCGGAAGCTGCCGTTGAACGATTCAATATAGGGGTTATCAGTCGGTTTTCCTGGGCGAGAGAAGTCCAGCGTGACCTGCTGCTCATACGCCCACTTGTCCAGCGCTTTGCTGATAAACTCGTTGCCGTTGTCGACCTGGATGCGTTCGGGCACCACGTTTAACGCTTGCTGGAAGTGGCTCATTACGGCTACCACGTCCTCGCCTTTCAACGACTGCCCCACGTGAACAGTCCCGCACTGACGACTACAACTTATCGACTATCGTTAAGGCCCGGATTTTTCGCCCATCGAAGAGCTGATCGGCCACGAAATCCATGCGCCAGCTCTGGTGGGGACGCTGCAGCTCTACCCGCTGCAGCCGGTGAGCGGCGGCTCGGCTGCGCTTGGGCCGCTTGCTGCGTAAATGCAGCCCTTCTAGGCAGTAGAGGCGGTGCACCCGCTTGTGATTGTCGGGCCAGCCCTCCCGGCGCAAGAGCGTGAACAGGCGCTGACAACCATAGCGGATACGCACGTGGGCCAGCTCCCGCAACCGCTGACGCAGCACCATGTCGTCGCGGCTGTGGGCTTTGTAGCACCAGCTGGAGCGCTGCAAAACCACCACTCGACAGGCACGACGAGCGGAGATGCGGTAAGCGTCGATCAAGTGTTGAGCCGCGTGCCGACGCTGCATGGGCTTCAGAACTTTTTTTCTGCACGTCCTGCAGCATCTGCTTGTCCAAGCTCAAGTCAGCCACCAGCTGTTTCAAGTGCAGATTCTCTTCCTCCAACTGCTTCAGTCGGCGTAGCTCGGGTACACCCAGTCCGCCGTACTTCTTTTTCCGTGGCCTCATTGATGCCCATCTTGCGGCACACCTCCGCGACGGCCACGCCCGTGTCCGCCTGGCGCAGGGCGAATACGATTTGGGCCTCGGTAAACTTGCTCTTTTTCAGGACAATTGTCTTGATTTATAAGGTACGACAAGTGCCTGATCTCTCTACTTTAGCGTGGTCCAGTTTAACGGGGGGACGTCAGGGGAAGTCATGGGCTAAGATTGCCCACCTAAACTGTCCAAACTCTGGGGAGTACTACAACGCCAATTAAGACGCGGAAATACTTGATTTAGAAATATTTTAGGAAGTATCTGGGTTCTTAAAAAATATTTTCTTAGCTTTGCACTCCCATTACGAAAACGCTATGTGGGTGTTTTCTCTGTGTCTTTTATTAACATCCAATTAGAATGCCTGGCATCATCGGTAAAAAAATCGGTATGACAAGCCTCTTCACTCCGGACGGGAAAAATGTCCCGTGTACGCTCATCGAAGCGGGTCCGTGCGTAGTGACGCAGGTGAAAACAATCGAGAATGACGGTTACACCGCCATTCAACTCGGGTATGGCGATAAAAAAGCCAAAAATACCACAAAAGCATTAGTTGGGCATTTTGCCAAAGCTAATACCACTCCTAAAAAGAAAGTAGTTGAGTTTCGTTTAGATGATACAGTGGGGTATTCTACTGGTAGCGAAATCAAAGCTGATTTCTTTGAAGAAGGAGAATTTATAGATGTAGTAGGTACGTCTAAGGGCAAAGGGTTTCAAGGCGTTGTAAAGCGCTATAACTTTGCCGGTGTAGGCGGCCAAACTCACGGTCAACACAACCGAGGTCGGCATCCTGGTTCAATCGGGGCATGTTCTTGGCCATCTCGTGTATTCAAAGGGATGCGCATGGGAGGACGTATGGGAGGTGACCGAGTAAAAATCCAGAATCTTAAGGTAATGCGTATTGTAGCCGACAAGAATCTAATAGTCGTAAGCGGCTCGGTTCCAGGCGCAAAAAATTCTTACGTGATTCTAGAGAAATAACGCAAGATGGAACTATCAGTATATAGCATAAAGGGAGTAGACACAGGCCGCAAGGTGGAATTGTCGGATGCCATCTTTGGTATTGAGCCCAATGAGCACGTCATGTATCTTGACGTGAAACAGTACTTAGCAAACCAACGTCAAGGGACGCACAAGGCGAAACAGCGGAATGAGGTAAGCGGTACCACTAAGAAACTAAAGAAGCAAAAGGGTACAGGCGGAGCTCGTGCTGGCAGCATGAAGTCTCCAGTATTCATCGGTGGTGGACGAGTATTTGGACCTGAGCCTCGTGACTATGGCTTCAAAGTTAATAAGAAGACTAAACGTCTAGCACGTTTGTCTGCTTTAAGCACACTTGCTAAAGAAGGTAAAATTTCTTTAGTAGAAGACCTTACGTTAGATACGCCAAAAACGAAAGACTTCCTGAATATTCTGGTCGATCTGAAGTTGAATAACGGTAAAAAGACATTACTAGTAACTGCTGAAGCTGATAAGAATGTTATTCTCTCAGCTCGTAATCTTCAAAAGATTACGGTCGCAACTCCGGTAGCGTTAAATACCCACGATCTACTGAATACTGATACTTTATTGTTGTCAGAAAACGGACTCAAATCGTTGGAAAAATTCTATAACGTTGTTGAATAATGAGCACGTTGAAAAAACCTGTAGTAACTGAAAAAGCTACACAGCTGAACGAAAAAGGACAGTACGTTTTTGAAGTAACTCGTGCTTCAAATAAGGTTCAGATAAAAAAAGACATCGAACAGCTTTATGGCGTGACGGTAACGGGCATTAGCACGATCCGCACAAATGGTAAGGTTAAATCGAAGTTTACAAAGGGTGGTTCGGTCAGTGGCCGTCGTCCTCATGGTAAAAAGGCTGTTGTCACTGTTAAAGAAGGAGATATTATCGACTTCTATAATGGTATCTAGTCTTTCATAAGAGTAAACCAGCTATAGTAATGGCACTCAAAAAACTAAGACCAACATCACCGGGTCAGCGCTTCCGTATCGCTCCTGCCTTCGACGAGATTACAGCGTCGACGCCAGAGAAGTCGCTGTTGGCACCCATTAAAAAATCCGGTGGCCGTAATAACTCAGGCAAAATGTCGAACCGTTATCTCGGTGGTGGACATAAAGCTAAATATCGTATCATAGATTTTAAGCGGGATAAAGCAGGTGTACCTGCTACCGTAAAGACAATCGAATACGATCCAAACCGCACAGCGCGTATTGCGCTTCTTAACTACGCTGATGGTGAGAAACGTTATATAATTGCCCCTGCAGGATTAACAGTAGGGGCTACTGTTGCCTCTGGTTCTGGGACTGCACCTGAAGTAGGAAACTCTTTGCCTTTACGTGAGATTCCTCTGGGTACAATTGTGCATAACATTGAACTTATGCCTGGTGGAGGTGGTGCTATGGCGCGTTCTGCTGGCACATATGCACAACTCGTTGCCCGAGAAGATAAATATGCTACTCTAAAATTGCCTTCTGGGGAAATGCGTATGGTACTCGTTACCTGCATGGCAACAGTAGGAACCGTTTCAAACGGTGACCATATGAATGTGCGACTAGGTAAAGCCGGTCGTAACCGTTGGTTAGGTCGTCGCCCTCGTGTTCGTGGTGTAGCTATGAATCCAGTGGATCACCCCATGGGTGGTGGTGAAGGTAAGTCGTCAGGTGGTCACCCACGTAGCCGTAATGGTATCTTCTCGAAAGGGCAGAAGACGCGCAATAAGAATAAGTACTCTGAGCAGCTCATCGTTAACCGTAAAGGCAAGAAATAACCAATGGCACGTTCGCTAAAAAAAGGGCCGTACATTGATTTTCGGCTCGAGAAGAAAGTTACGGCAATGGAAGAAACCGGCAAGAAATCAGTGGTGAAGACTTGGTCTCGTCGCTCTATGATTTCACCGGACTTCGTTGGCCACACATTCGCTGTTCACAACGGCAATAAATTTATTCCGGTATACGTGACCGAAAATATGGTAGGTCATAAACTCGGTGAATTCGCTCCTACGCGTAATTTCCGTGGCCACGTAGCCAAGAAAGATAAAGGCAAGCGCTAATATGGAAGCAATAGCTAAACTCCGTAATGTGCCTACCTCGCCGCGTAAAATGCGCTTGGTAGCAGACTTGGTCCGTGGTAAAAAAGTGACTCGTGCCTTAGGTTTGCTAAAATTTGAAGCCAACTCTGGCGCAGCTAGAATTGAAAAGTTGCTTTTATCAGCTCTAGCTAATTGGCAGCAACATAATGAAGAGGAACGTATCGAAGACGCCAATCTTTATATCAAGACAATATTTGTTGATGAAGGACGCCAACTAAAGCGTTTACGTCCTGCTCCTCAAGGTCGTGGTCATCGGATTCGCAAGCGTAGCAATCATGTAACGCTGATCATCGATAGCAAGGTAGAACCTTTAGGTAGCAAAGCTGCTGTAAAGCAAGCTTCTAATGATAAAGGTGAGGAAGCAACACTTCCAAAAACCTCTCGTCGTTCTGCTAAAAAAGTGACTGTCAATCAATCTGAAGCTACTGCTTAATTACTATGGGACAGAAAGTAAATCCAATCGGCTTCCGTCTAGGAGTCATAAAAGGTTGGGACTCGAACTGGTATGGCGGTAAAGATTTTGCCGATAAGCTAGTAGAGGACGAAAAAATCCGCAAATATATTCTTGCTCGTATTCCAAAAGGTGGTATCTCGCGTATTGTCATCGAGCGCACTTTGAAGCGTATCACTATTACTATTAATACAGCTCGTCCGGGAGTAGTAATTGGTAAAGGTGGCCAAGAAGTCGATAAGATAAAGGATGAGCTGAAGCAAATAACAAGCAAGGACGTTCAGATAAATATATTTGAGATTAAGCGACCTGAACTTGATGCTAAACTGGTAGGTGAGAGCATTGCACAACAGCTCCAAGCTCGTATATCTTTTCGCCGTGCGATGAAGATGTCTATTCAAGCTGCTATGCGAGTAGGGGCAGAAGGCATTAAGATCCAGTGTGGCGGTCGTCTAGGTGGTGCTGAAATTGCTCGATCTGAGCAATATAAGGAAGGCCGTACTCCACTTCATACATTACGCGCTGACATAGATTATGCTCTTTCAGAGGCACAAACTGTCTATGGTAAAATAGGCATCAAAGTATGGATCATGCGTGGCGAAGTTTTCGGCAAACCTGATCTTTCACCTAACCAACAGCCTACTAATCCTAGTGGTGGTGACAGCCGTAATGATCGTGGCCCCCGCGGCGATCGTGGTGATCGCAATGACCGTGGACCCCGTCGTGATCGTGGTGATCGAAATGATCGTGGTGGTCAAGGTGCTGCTGGTCAGCGTCGTGGTGGTGGCCAAGGTGCCGGTGGCAATCGTGGTGGCCAAGGTGGTGCCCCGCGCCGTTAAGCCTTTCTCTTATTTCGAATCTTTTTTCGTATAACTCATGTTACAACCGAAAAGAACTAAGTATCGGAAGATGCAGAAGGGCCGTATTCATGGCCTAGCCCATCGCGGCAGCACTATCGACTTTGGTTCATTTGCAATTAAATCGTTAGAGCAGGCTTGGATTACCGCCCGCCAGATTGAAGCAGCCCGTATCGCTATGACTAGGGCTATGAAGCGGGAAGGCCAAGTATGGATCCGTATTTTTCCTGATAAGCCTATTACAAAGAAGCCTGCAGAAGTTCGAATGGGTAAAGGTAAGGGCTCTCCCGAATATTGGGTAGCAGTTGTTAAGCCTGGCACTATCATGTTTGAATCTGACGGTGTATCTTTAGAAGTAGCGCAAGAGTCATTACGTCTTGCTGCGCAGAAATTACCTGTCAAGACAAAGTTTGTTGTTCGTCGCGATTACGTAGAAAACTAAGTAAACATGAAGAACGCCGATATTCGCGCTCTTTCGTTAGAAGAGCTCAAAGAGCAAATCAAATCTGATCAGACTAATGGCCAGTCGATGCGTTTTGCGCATGCTATTTCGCCTTTAGAAAATCCGGTTCGCCTGAAGCATAGTCGCAAAAACGTAGCTCGTCTATTGACAGAGTTGACTCGTCGCGAAAAGGAGCAGGCTAACCAAACTGCTAATTAAACGATGGAAAGTAACGTAATACAACAGCCGACAGTTGATACTTCTGCGCGTAACATGCGTAAGGAAATCATCGGGCGTGTCTCTAGCTCTAAAATGGATAAGTCCATTACGGTAGTGGTAGAGGTCAAACAAAAACACCCGATTTATGGCAAATTTGTGAGCAAGACGACTAAGTTCATGGCTCATGACGAAAACAACGAATGTGGCGAAGGAGACACGGTTCGCATTATGTCGATCCGGCCTTTGAGCAAAAACAAACGTTGGAGATTGGTTGAAATAATAGAGCGCGCCAAATAAGATGATCCAACAAGAATCCCGTCTGACCGTCGCTGATAACAGCGGCGCCAAAGAAGTGCTCTGCATTCGTGTTTTAGGAGGTACTGGTAAAAAGTATGCTAGTGTAGGCGACAAAATTGTTGTTGCAATTAAGTCTGCTATTCCTTCTGGTAATGCCAAAAAGGGTACTGTTTCGAAAGCAGTGGTAGTGCGCACCAAAAAAGAGATTCGTCGTAAGGACGGATCATACATCCGTTTTGATGATAATGCTGCTGTACTTCTGAACAACAACAATGAGCCCCGTGGTACTCGTATCTTCGGACCTGTGGCTCGCGAATTACGTGAGAAGCAGTTTATGAAGATTGTTTCGCTAGCTCCTGAAGTTATCTAAGTAATGGCAACTAAAACAAAAGCACAGCCCGTTAAGCTGCACGTTAAAACTGGTGATACCGTGAAGGTGATTACTGGTGATGAACGCGGAAAAACTGGTGTCATCAAATCGGTAAATCGTTCAACACAACGGGTTATCATTGAAGGACTGAACTTGGTTACGAAGCACAATAAACCTAGTGCTAAAAATCCACAGGGCGGTATCACCAAGATAGAAGCTCCCATTCATGTGAGTAATGTGCAGCCAATTGATCTGAAAAACGCTTAATTTGGCTCCTAAGACAATGGCTCGACTCAAAGAAAAATACCAATCAGAAGTTGTATCTGCGCTTCAGGAGAAGTTCCAGTTTAAAAGCATTATGCAGGTGCCGCGTATCACTAAGATTTGTATAAATCGTGGTATAGGTGCAGCAGTAGCCGATAAAAAGTTAGTTGACAACGGTGTAGATGAGCTGACCACTATTACTGGTCAAAAAGCTGTTCCTACCATCGCAAAAAGATCAGTGTCTAACTTTAAACTTCGTGAAGGCATGCCGATCGGTGCTCGTGTTACACTGCGCGGCGAGCGGATGTACGAATTTTTAGACCGTCTACTTACAGTAGCATTGCCCCGAGTTCGTGACTTTAAGGGTATCAGCGACAAAGGATTTGACGGTCGTGGAAATTATACTTTAGGCGTAAAGGAGCAAATTATCTTTCCTGAGATTTCAATTGACAAGATTAAATCTATATCAGGTATGGATATAACATTTGTGACCACAGCTGAAAACGATGAACAGAGCTACGAATTATTGAAAGCATTCGGTATGCCGTTCACTAACGCCAAGAAACAGAATAATGGCTAAGGAATCAGTTAAAGCAAGAGAGAGAAAGCGAGAAGCAACTGTAGCTCGCTATGCTGAAAAACGAGCAGCTCTAAAGGCTGCTGGTGACTACGAAGCATTAGACAAGTTACCTCGTAACGCTTCACCAGTTCGACTGCATAATCGCGATAGGATAAATGGTCGTCCTCGTGGCTATATGCGTAAATTTGGCATTAGTCGTGTAACCTTTCGTGAAATGGCTTTAGCAGGAAAGATTCCTGGTGTTACCAAGTCAAGTTGGTAATACCCCCTTTAGTCTAAAAGAAACCTTTGGCCGCGCCCCGATAGTCGAGCCAAGTAGTCTTAACCCGAAAATTTCGCTGCCGTTTTACACGACTGCGAAATTTTCTTATCTTTGCGGCTCCTTAAAAAGGTGGCAACGCTAAAAATCAGATGAATACAGATCCAATTGCAGATTATCTCACTCGAGTACGAAATGCCATAAAGGCTAAGCACAGAGTAGTAGAAATTCCGGCTAGCAATATCAAAAAAGAAATTACGAAGGTACTTTATAGCAAAGGATATATTCAGAGCTATAGATTTGATGATTCTTCAGTACAAGGAGTCATAAAAATCGCACTTAAGTACAATCCAGCCACTAAACTCCCTGCTATCACGAAATTGGAGCGCATAAGCACTCCTGGTTTGCGTAAGTACTCCCACGTTGAAACTTTACCTCGTGTGTTGAGTGGGTTAGGTATAGCTATTTTGTCGACCTCAAAAGGAGTGATGACAGAAAAAGAGGCTAAAAGAGAGAATGTGGGCGGCGAAGTGCTGTGCTACGTTTATTAACCTAAACGGATCAAAGACAATGTCACGCATCGGTAAACTGCCAATCACCCTGCCAAGTAATGTGCAGGTCGCTGTTAACAATGAGAACGAAGTTACTGTAAAAGGTCCCAAAGGAACTTTAGTAACACCCGTTGATCAAGACATCAAAGTGTCAACTGTTGACGGACAACTTCTTGTTGAACGTCCTACTGAGCAGAAGCGTCACAAAGCTATGCACGGATTATATCGCTCCCTTATCAATAACATGGTGCAGGGTGTGAGTAATGGTTTTGAAGAGAAACTTGAGTTAGTAGGAGTAGGCTATAAGGCCACCATGGCTGGAAGTACTCTCGAATTGTCGTTGGGATACTCACACAATATATACCTTGCTCTTCCAGCCGAAGTAAATGCTACAGCTGTTACTGAAAAAGGAAAGAACCCTATCGTAACACTCAACAGCATCGATAAGCAATTGCTTGGCCAAGTAGCGGCTAAGATTCGTTCGTTGCGTAAAGTAGAGCCTTACAAAGGTAAAGGTGTTCGCTTCGTTGGAGAACAGATTCGTCGTAAAGCTGGTAAAACGGCTTCGAAATAAATTTAACCATGGCTTTCGATAAAGCATCAAGAAGAAAACGGATCCAGCGCATCATCCGGACTAAGGTTGCTGGCACGTCCGAGCGTCCACGTTTATCAGTCTTTCGCAGTAATACTGGCATTTATGCGCAGATTATTGATGATACTAAAGGCCATACGTTGGCGGCTGCTTCCTCAAAGCATGTCTCGGTAGAGGGGGGCAACGGTGTAGCCCTGGCTGCTGCAGTAGGTAAAGAAATTGCCTCACGTGCACAGGAGAAAGGCATTACGAAAGTGGTATTTGACCGTTCCGGTTACCTCTACCATGGACGTGTAAAATCATTGGCAGAAGGAGCACGCGAAGGCGGCCTCAATTTCTAATAGCATGTCCAGAGATAATAATAAAGTAGTTCGGGCAACCGAAACTGACCTTAAAGAGAAGGTTGTAGCTATCAATCGCGTTGCTAAAGTCGTGAAAGGTGGCCGTCGCTTTAGCTTTTCAGCTATCGTAGTAGTAGGTGACGGTAATGGTGTGGTTGGATATGGTTTGGGCAAGGCGAATGAAGTAACTGACGCTATAGCAAAAGGCATTGATGACGCGAAGAAGAATCTTGTCAAGGTTCCTCTTTATAAACATACTGTTCCTCATATAATGGATGGGAAATACTCCGGTGGTTATGTCCTTGTTCAGCCTGCAGCAGCAGGTACAGGTGTAATCGCAGGTGGTGCTATGCGAGCAGTTTTTGAAAGCGCTGGTATCAAAGATGTACTTGCGAAGTCAAAAGGGTCATCTAATCCTCACAACGTAGTAAAGGCAACATTTGCAGCCTTAGCTAAGATGCGCGACCCGCTCCAAATTGCTCAACAACGTGGCATTAGCCTTCAGCAAGTATTTAACGGATAATTCGTGATGGCACAAATCAAAGTAAAACTGATTAAGAGCGTAATTGATCGTCCAAAACGTCAAAAACGAACGGTCCAAGCTCTTGGTTTGGGTAAAATCGGTAGTTCAAAAGAAGTTGAAAATACTCCTCAGATCGCCGGTATGGTTGCTGCTGTGCAACATTTATTAGAAGTAACAGAACTTTAGGAAGTACTTGAATATGAATCTCAGTAATCTAAAACCCGCGAGTGGTTCAGTACGCAGTGAAAAGCGCATTGGACGTGGAACTGGTTCTGGCCGTGGCGGTACATCGACTCGTGGTCATAAAGGACAAAAATCCCGCTCAGGTTATTCCAAGAAATCTGGTTTTGAAGGTGGTCAGATGCCACTCCAGCGTCGCGTACCTAAATTTGGTTTCAAGAATATAAATCGCATCGACTATAAGAGCATCAACCTTGATGTTTTAGATTCTTTACTACAGCGGGATAATGTATCTACTATGGATACATTGTATTTTGTAAATTCTGGATTAGTTTCTAAAAACGCTAAAATCAAAATTTTAGGTCGTGGTGAAGTTACCAAGGCTCTAGAAGTTCATGCACATGCTTTCTCAAAATCTGCAATTGACGCAATTGAGAAAGCAGGTGGAAAAGCTGTGACGCTGTAAAGCTTAATAAGCAATGAAAAATTTTATCGACGCGATAAAGAACATCTTTAGAATTGAGGATCTGAGAACTCGGATTCTCAATACCCTTTTTTTCATTGCTATATACAGACTGGGATCGTATGTCGTGCTACCAGGAGTCGACCCAACAAGATTAAAACAGGGGGCTAACGGCATATTCGGTATACTAGATACATTATTGGGCGGGGCTTTTAGCCATGCTTCAATCTTTGCATTAGGTATAATGCCTTATATTTCTGCATCGATTGTACTACAATTATTAACTATAGCAGTACCGTACTTTCAGAAATTGCAGAAGGAAGGGGAATCAGGTCGTAAAAAGATAAACCAATATACTCGCATCCTGACTATACCAATTGTATTGGCCCAATCAGTAGGATTTATTGCTACTATTAATGCTGAGGCAATTATCCAACCAGGATTAATGTTTACTATCATTACTATGATAGTAATTACTGCTGGTACTTTATTTTGCATGTGGCTTGGTGAGAAGATCACAGATAAAGGTATTGGCAACGGTATCTCTATGATCATCATGATTGGAATTGTATCACGATTACCAGGCGCTCTTATTGGCGAGGCTGCAGCCAAAGGCATGCGTGGTTCGTTAATTTTTCTAATTGAACTACTCGTTCTATTTGTGGTGGTAATGGCTGTTATAGTGCTTACACAGGCTGTACGTCGCATTCCAGTACAGTATGCTAAACAGATTGGCGGCACTACGCAATTAAATGCTCAGCGCCAATTTATCCCTATGAAGGTAAATGCTGCTGGCGTTATGCCTATCATCTTTGCTCAATCACTCATGTTTGTCCCTGCTATTGTTGCTTCTGTTTGGCAAAATGAAAGTGATACAGCAAGTTATATAGGTATTAAGTTCTCTGATTATACATCTTGGCAATATAATTTAGTTTTTGCTCTGTTAATTATTATTTTCACCTATTTCTATACGGCTATTAGTGTTAATCCTAATCAAATCGCTGATGATTTGAAACGAAGTGGTGGTTTTGTGCCGGGTGTTAAGCCAGGTCGAGACACATCCGAGTATATTGATGATATTCTTTCGAGGATTACTTTACCTGGAGCAGTGGCTTTAGCATTGATTGCTATTTTCCCAGCTTTTGCTCTTCTTCTTAATGTTACTCGTCCATTTTCTGCTTTTTATGGTGGTACTTCATTGATTATTATGGTTGGTGTTGTATTAGATACTCTTAATCAAATAGAGAGTTACCTTTTGATGCAGCGTTACGATGGAATGATGAAATCTGGCAAGCTACGTGGTCGTTCGCAAAATGTAGCAATTGCTTCATAAGCATGATCCTTTATAAATCAGAAGAAGAAATCGACCTAATCAGAGCTAGTGCGGAAGTACTGGCTCAGGCACATGGGGAAATAGCTAGGTTAATAGAAGTAGGTGTTACTACACGGGAGTTAGATGAGCGCGCTGAAGAGTTCATACGTGACAATGGCGGTGTTCCTTCATTCAAGGGGTATAACGATTTTCCATACAGCTTGTGTATATCTACTAATTCGACTGTTGTTCATGGTTTTCCAAGTGAGTATGTAATTCAGAGTGGCGACATTATATCCATTGATTGCGGTGTTCTTCTTAATGGTTATCATTCTGATAGCGCTTACACATATCCTGTAGGAGAAGTAGAATCAGAGGTTTTACAACTTCTTAAGATTACTAAGGAGTCACTTTACAATGGTATAGAGCGCGCAATTGCTGGTAACCGTATGGGTGATATCAGCTATGCAATTCAACAACACGTTGAAAAACAGGGATACGGAGTAGTTCGCGAACTAGTGGGTCATGGTGTAGGCCGAAGCTTACATGAACGACCAGAAGTACCTAACTACGGTAAGAGAGGATCTGGATTGAAACTGCAAACTGGTTTAGTTATCGCAGTTGAGCCAATGGTGAATTTAGGTACTAAAAATATTGTGCAGGAAAAGGACGGATGGACTATCAGAACGAAGGATCGGAAGCCATCAGCGCACTTTGAGCACACTGTTGTTGTTAGAAAAGACAAAGCTGAGGTTTTGACTTCATTTGAATACATAGAAAAAGCCTTACAATAGCCTTATGGCAAAACAATCCTCCATTGAGCAGGACGGAGTTATTTTGGAAGCCTTATCTAATGCTATGTTTCGCGTAGAATTAGAAAATGGTCATCAATTAATCGCTCACATCTCGGGTAAGATGCGGATGCACTACATCAAAATTCTACCTGGTGATAAGGTAAAGCTCGAAATGTCTCCTTACGATTTGTCTAAAGGCAGGATCGTTTACCGTTATAAATAAGCCTTATAGATATATTTGGAACTTTTTTGTCGATACAATAAGTTCTTAATCTCTATTTAGACACAAGGCCCTTTGGTTTTACAGAATCTAAGTTTCTACATCCATGAAAGTTAAAGCGTCCGTAAAAAAGCGTAGCGCTGACTGTAAAGTAATTCGCCGTAAGGGCAAGCTTTACGTCATCAACAAAAAAAACCCGCGGTATAAGCAGCGGCAAGGTTAAGCACTCAGATCCCACAACATGGCTCGTATTGCAGGGGTAGATATCCCGGACAACAAACGGGGCGAAATCGCCCTGACGTACATTTTTGGCATTGGCCGTCCTTCGGCACAGAAAATCTTAACAAAAGCCAGTATTTCACTGGATAAGAAAGTTAAAGATTGGACTGAGGAGGAAGCTGGTGAAATCCGTAGCATTATTGCTTCTGAACATAAAACAGAAGGTGTATTGCGTTCAGAAGTTCAGTTGAACATTAAGCGTTTGATGGACATTGGCTGTTACCGCGGGCTACGTCACCGTAAAGGTTTGCCTGTTCGTGGTCAACGCACCAAAAATAACTCACGAACTCGTAAGGGTAAGCGTAAGACAGTTGCTAATAAGAAAAAGGCAACTAAATAACCCATAGCGGAAATCGGGAATAACATTGTTTGTAATAACACTATTCTCAACACCTTCCGTCATTTTGCGATAACCAAATGGCACAAAAGAGAAAAGACAAGGCTAAAAAGCGTGTTGTCCAAGTTGAACAGACTGGTCAAGTTCACATTAAAGCTTCTTTCAACAACATTATTATCTCTATTACCAATATGAGTGGCCAAGTTATATCTTGGGCATCTGCTGGCAAAATGGGATTCCGTGGTTCTAAGAAGAACACTCCATACGCTGCTCAAATGGCAGCCACTGATGCCGGTAAAGTAGCTCATGATTTGGGTATGCGCAAGGCTGAAGTATTCGTGAAAGGTCCGGGTTCAGGTCGTGAATCGGCTATCCGTACTATCCAGAATGTGGGCATTGAGGTTACTACTATCCGCGACGTAACGCCGCTGCCTCATAATGGCTGTCGTCCGCCTAAGCGCCGTCGCGTCTGATACCATGAACTAGTAGACACCGATTACGAATTTATATATCGGTGCTCAGTATTTTGGTGAAATAGCTACAGATAGCAGTTCCCGAATACTTAGTTCTAGCTTTAGTAAAACTCAAAAAAACAGAAATGGCACGTTATACTGGTCCAAAAACCAAAATTGCCCGTCGCTTCGCTGAGCCAATTTTTGGTCCAAGCAAAGCACTCAACAAAAAGAATTATCCTCCTGGTCAGCATGGTCGTGGTCGCCGTAAAAAGCAATCTGAGTACGCTGTCCAGTTGATGGAAAAGCAGAAGGTAAAGTACATGTATGGTGTACTTGAGAAGCAGTTTGAAAACCTCTTTCATAAAGCAGCTGCTCTACCTGGTATTACTGGTGACAATTTGCTGGCATTGTTAGAGTCGCGTCTTGACAACACTGTGTATCGCATGGGCATTGCTCCTACTCGTCGGGCTGCTCGTCAGTTAGTATTACACAAGCATATTACGGTGAATGGAGAGGTAGTGAACATAGCCTCTTATAAGCTACGTGCCGGTGATTTGGTAGGTGTGCGTGAAAAATCTAAATCTTTAGAGGCTGTTACAAACAGCTTAAGCATACACAATGCGCGTCAGTTTTCTTGGTTGGAGTGGGACGGTAAGGAGATGGTTGGTAAGTTTTTGACTGCCCCTTCACGCGAGTTGATTCCAGAGAAGATTACGGAACAGCTGATCGTCGAGTTGTATTCGAAGTAATGCTATGGCTGGCAAAGCTGGTCGCATATCTTCGACATTTATCCTTTGTAATAAATGGATTAAGTATTGGGTATTGAACAGGGGGAATTCTTCAATCTTCATGTTTGATACCCAATATCACTACTAAAAAACGCCCCACTTATGTCAATCTTAGCTTTTCAAATGCCGGAAAAAGTCGTGATGGAAAAATCAGACGATTTTTACGGTACGTTTGAATTTAAACCGCTGGAGAAAGGCTACGGTGTCACGATCGGCAATGCTTTGCGCCGTATCCTGCTGTCGTCGCTGGAGGGCTACGCCATCACATCGGTCCGCACTTCGAGCGTGTTGCACGAATTCATGACCATTGAGGGAGTGATTGAAGACATGTCTGAAATCATCCTGAATCTAAAAATGGTACGCTTCAAGAAAGTAAGCGACGCTATTGAAGATAAGATCACTGTTCGTCTTAAAGGACAAGATACTTTTAAGGCTGGTGACATCACTAACTTTACTACTGGATTTCAAATTTTGAATCCAGAGTTAGTGATTTGCCATGTAGATCCGACTATCGAATTGGAATTCGAGTTTACTTTGCAAAAAGGCCGTGGTTATGTGCCAGCTGAGGAAAACAAGCCTACTGACCAAGTCTTTGGTCAAATAGCTATCGATGCTATCTTCACCCCTATCAAGAACGTGAAGTATAGTGTTGAGAATACTCGGGTTGAACAGAAAACAGACTACGAACGGTTATTAGTAGAAATTCAGACGGATGGGTCTATTCATCCAGAGGACGCGCTCAAAGGTGCTGCTAATATTCTGATTCAGCACTTTATGCTGTTCTCGGATAATACGATGACTTTTGAAACAGCTAAGGCTGAAGAAGAAGAAACCGTCGATGAAGAGACTTTGCACATGCGTAAGGTTCTGAAAACGCCTTTGGCGGATATGGATTTGAGCGTACGGGCTTATAATTGCCTCAAAGCTGCTGATATCAAGACACTAGGTGACTTGGTACAGTTAGATATGACCGACATGATGAAATTCCGTAATTTTGGTAAGAAGTCTCTGACGGAACTAGAAAATTTAGTCGAAGAAAAAGGCCTTAACTTCGGTATGGATCTGGCTAAATTCAGGCTCGAAGAAGATTAGATGTGTCCCTATGTGTTGAGAAGAGGTATCGCCAATTTGGCTCTCCACTTTCTCAACACACTTTTTTTTAACCTTTTTTAATCAGTAGACCCAAGGAGCAACGGTTCTAATGAGTAAGTGATTCCAATCGCTTTCCGCCGTGGTCGTTATTCGCAAGTCTATACCCTCCTTCTTTTATGCGTCACGGTAAAAGCATCAACCATTTGGGCCGTACTACTGCCCACCGTAATGCCATGTTGTCGAACATGTCATCTTCTCTTATCATGTATAAGCGCATCACTACGACGGTAGCGAAAGCAAAAGCGCTTCGTAAGTTTGTAGAGCCCCTACTCACTAAAGCGAAAAACGATACGACACACTCACGTCGTACCGTATTTTCAACCTTACAGAACAAAGAATCCATTAAAGAACTCTTTGGTGAAGTAGCAGCTAAAATTGCTGATCGTCCAGGTGGATACACTCGTATCATTAAACTGAGTGCTACTCGTCTTGGTGACAACTCTGAGATGTGCATCATTGAGTTAGTGGACTATAATGAAACGATGCTAGATGCTAAGAACGCAGGCGAAGCAAAATCGACTACACGCCGTTCACGCCGCAGTGGCAAGAAGGCTACCGAGGCAACAGCTGATGCACCTACTGGTGAAGCCATTGCTCCTAATGCTATTGTAGAAACTGCTGCACCTGAAGATACCCCTACAACTACTGTGCAGGACGGTGAAAGCCGCGAAGACGCACAAGAGCGCGACGCTGAAGCAGCTTCGTAAATCATTGTTAGTATAAAAACCAAAAAGGGAATCACTTTTGAGTGATTCCCTTTTTGGTTTTTAACAGTTATGCTTCATTCATGCGTTAATCTATTTTCTATTTTTATTCAAAATCCGTACAGCAACTTATCTAAGAAGCTCCTTCGAGGCTTATTCCTTACCTTGGCGCCACAAAAACCGTCACTAGACCCAATTTAAAGGGTCTGATACTACCACTTTTCTAACCCTCATTCCTTTCATCATGAGCATTATCACCTCTATTCACGCCCGGCAAATATTTGACTCGCGCGGTAACCCTACTGTAGAAGTAGATGTAACTACTGACAGCGGCGCTACAGGTCGGGCAGCAGTACCATCAGGGGCTAGCACAGGCAAGCACGAAGCCGTTGAGTTGCGGGACGATGATAAGTCGAAGTACATGGGTAAGGGCGTACTGAAAGCAGTAGACAATGTGAACAGCAAGATTGCAGAGGAACTGATTGGTTTTTCTGTTTACGAGCAAAGCCTACTCGACAAAATCATGTTGGAGTTAGATGGCACGGAAAACAAAGGCAATCTGGGAGCTAACGCTATTCTGGGCGTGTCCTTGGCTGCTGCTCGGGCAGCAGCACAAGATGCTGGGATGCCCCTCTACCGGTACGTTGGGGGAGTAGGCGCTACCACACTACCCGTGCCCATGATGAACATCCTGAACGGAGGTTCTCATGCCGACAACTCTATTGACTTCCAGGAATTCATGATTATGCCAGTTGGGGCAGAGTCGTTTTCGGAAGCATTGCGTTGGGGGACGGAGATTTTCCATCACCTCAAGAACGTACTGAAAAAGCAGGGCTTAAGCACGAACGTTGGTGACGAAGGTGGTTTTGCGCCTAACATCAAGTCGAACGAAGAGGCTATCAAAGTAGTCCTGCAGGCTATTGAAACAGCTGGCTACAAGCCTGGTGAAGATGTAATGATTGCCTTGGACTCAGCTTCTTCTGAGTTTTACGAGAACGGTCACTACCACTTCAAAAAGAGCACTGGCGATAAGCTGACCTCTTCGGAGATGGTTGCTTACTGGACTGACTGGGCAAAGAGATATCCCATCATCAGCATTGAGGATGGAATGGACGAAGACGACTGGAGCGGTTGGAAGCAACTCACCGAAAGCATCGGCGACAAAACCCAACTGGTTGGTGATGACTTGTTCGTAACGAACGTAAATCGTCTGCAGCGCGGCATTGATGAGCACATTGCCAACGCTATTCTCATCAAAGTAAACCAAATTGGTACGCTGACAGAAACGATTGATGCTGTAAATCTGGGCCGTCGGAACGGTTATAAGAGCATTATGTCGCACCGCTCGGGCGAAACGGAGGACAGCACCATTGCTGATTTGGCAGTAGCGCTGAATACTGGTCAGATTAAAACGGGTTCGGCTTCTCGCTCTGACCGTATGGCGAAATACAATCAGCTCCTTCGTATCGAAGAGGAGTTGGGCGAAACCGGCTATTTTCCCGGCAAAAAAATGTAGTGATTAGTTGTTGCCAAAAGGCAACATTACTCCATAAAAACGGCCCTGATGCATACGTGCATTAGGGCCGTTTTTTATACGGTCAGTATTAATTGAAATACTGATATTTGTGAGAGTAGCGGTGCCTTCTTCTAAAGAAATACAATTATGCGTTTTTCCGAAATCTTTGACCGAGTACCGCGCTTCTTGAGTAGCTTCTACTTCCTGACTGGAATAGCCTTTCTCATCTGGATGTTTGTGTTCGATGCCAACGATTTGGTGAAGCAGTACGACATGTATGCGAAATGGCATGAGCTCCAGGCCGACCGCGAGTACTACCTGAAAAATATTGAGCAGGTAAAAGTAGATCGGGCTGAACTGCTGAGTAGTCCAGAATTGCTGGAGAAATTTGCCCGCGAGAAGTACATTATGAAGCGACCCGGCGAGGACGTGTTCATTCTGGTGCCGCAGGAGAAGGAGTAGGGTAGGGCTCGCTTGTAGTAGCCATTTCCTTCCGCATTAATTCCTGTACATGATTTTTCTTCCGGCGCTAAAGCGCTTGCAACGACCACTGTTTTTCTTCCTACTGGTCGTGCTGGATAGCTGCTCGGCCTTGAAAGCCCAAGCGCCTCGACGCACCTCCCAGGTGCAGATCACGCGGGAATTCCTACTGGCCATATTGCACAAGCAGGATGCGCGAGCCTATAAGCTGCTGGCGCTGGAAACGGCTCAAACCATGCCGCTGGCACAGTTCAAGCAAGCCATTCAGCCACTATACGCGCAGGGAAAACGGTTTGGACCAACCATTAGCCTCTATAAGCTAGGAATGCGAATGGGAGGCCAAGGTACACGCTACTTCTACGATTTCTCGTTCAGGAGCGACAGCCTACATCCCCGGCCGCAAGTGTTGCTTGATGTTAGTTTCCGCGACTCAACTGCTACGCGTATTATGAGTTTTGGGCAAATACCGGCGCTGCAACGCAAGTAACGCCTACTCGATCTGCTTGCCGGCCATTGCCTGCTTGATGGAAATATTCATGACGCGCTCGGCGAAGGGGCGAGTGAGTTCCTCCAATTCGTCTACGGCTTTCAGAATGGGGTCCTTCTCATTGGTGGCGAGGGCCTCGCGGAGGTTTTCGGTTTGGGCAGCAGTCTGGGTTATTTCATCCTCCGTCAGGTACTGCGAATTTTTATCGACGAAGCGGTTGACCTGATAGAGCATCTGCTCGGCAACCGTACGGGCTTCAATCACCATGCGGGCTGATACGTCGGCTTGCGCGTGGGTGAGAGAGTCCATCAGCATCTGCTCTACCTGCTCGTCGGTGAGGCCATACTGCGGCTTGATTTCGACTTGCTGACTAACGTTGGAACGTAGTTCGGTGGCTTCTACTTTGAGGATGCCATCGGCGTTCAGAATAAAATTGACGTCGATTTTGGGTAGGCCTGCCGGCATGGCCGGGATACCGCTCAGCACAAACTCACCTAGTTTGCGGTTTTCCTGTACCAGGTCCCGCTCCCCTTGATAAACGGACACCTTCAGATTTACCTGCCCATCAATGGACGTGGTGTACTGCCGGCCGGCCTTGGTCGGAATCTTGGAGTTGCGCGGGATGATGGGGTCCATGAGTCCGCCGAGGGTCTCAATTCCCAGCGTCAGCGGGGTCACATCGAGTAGGAGCACATCGCGACGGTTGCCAGCCAGAATATCAGCCTGAATGGCGGCACCTAAGGCTACTACTTCGTCCGGATTCAAAGAGTTATTGGCGGGCTGCTTGAAAAAGGCAGAAACTGAATTATACACCAGCGGCACTCGCGTAGAACCCCCTACCAGCAAAACCGCATCTAAGGCCTCGGGCTTTAGATTTGCGTCGGTTAAGGCTTGACGACAAGCGTCGAGCGT
>Ga0210040_10000948_pt1 | contig 46054 bp, 26 predicted proteins | sample CryGeyCG12114_NA_FD_185462 | JGI IMG/M metagenome (GOLD analysis project Ga0210040, IMG submission 185462) | Groundwater microbial communities from aquifer - Crystal Geyser CG19_WC_8/21/14_NA (SPAdes) (version 2) | ecosystem: Environmental > Aquatic > Deep subsurface > Groundwater | place: USA...
AAATGTGAACAAATCTACAGGCTGTTATGTCACAGACACAATTCATGTAGATAGAAGATGAGAAAATTACAATTTTAAATATCGAAATCAAGGAATTTTAGGAATAGACGATGTTCTAACTAAAAGTTTTTCATACCCAGTTTCAATATCTTTTTTATTGAAAACTATTAAACTAACTCAAATTAAAAATGCCTTAACCGTGTGTTGGTTGAGAATAATCAGTAAAAGTTTGTATACATTTTAAACACAGTCCTTAAACTTGAGGTTGAAAATAAAAAATATAAAAAGACAAGACACATAAGTAAACCACAGCAAGTGGATATAAAAAAGTAGTGGAGCAAGCTTGAGATGGCCATATTTACAATACTATATGTTGTTAAGCATGTCTCACGGCCTCTAATTAAATTAATAAAAAAAGCGCAGATGAGCATCAATCTGTCATATAGATATAGAATATGTCAAATATGTCTAGATGATACAGCTACATTTTGGGGAAAGACAAGACAGACAGACCTACAGGCAGACGGCGGGAATTTCTTAATTTTAAAGTAGCTTCACTTTGCTCCTCTGCACAATAAGTAAATTGATATGTACAATGAACATGGGAACAAAAACTTATTTTTAACCACACAATGAACAAGGAAAAATAATATTTCTATACAAACCAAAAAATACTTCCGATTGCTATAGTCAGATAAAGTTTTACAAATTACATCTAGCCCGATAGATAATTGAAAAATAAAAACTTCGGTAACCAGTCAATAAAACAGAAATAAAACCTCAGCAATGTATTTCAAATTGCATTATTATAATGCAGTCTCGCTTTGCTCACCACTTAATAAAGAGAATTTTCACACCCGCAAGAATAAAACTTTACAAAACTGCCACACCATCAGTATAACATAAAACCTTGCCATTTTTTTCTGGGCAAGAAAAAAGAGTCTAAAAATAACAACGATGACCAAGAAAAAGTTTTATGCTCCGTGGTTTGTTATACATGCATGCATGCATGCATGGATATGAGATGATGATACACAAAAGAAGTCCACTCGTCCATCTATTTTGTTTTTTCATGAAATTTTCAACACAAAACATATGACAAGGGCAAGAAACTAACTTACTCAAAAAGACTAGCTCGAGTTTTCCACACCGTGTTTCGGTTCCAGGTTCGACAAGAAAAGCTCACCAACATAAGGCAAATGGGGAGAAGCAAGAATTTCTGGTACGATGGTATTCTTCGTCGAACACAGTCCAGTCCATGTGCAACGAGAATACAGAGTCCAATACTGTGAGTGAGCAACAAGATAAGTTCAACGTTCGAGAATTAATTCAAAGTCAGTGTATACAAATAAGCCATTCATGATATTCTTTTTCCACACACAAACTCACTGCTGAAATTCCCGGGTAGAAACCCATACATTGAACGTATGTAAACATTTTTTCCGACCCTGCAATTATAATACAATGAAACCGATACTGGCATAGTAATGTGTATCATGATGCCTGCAGAATGTGTAAAAAAATCAATGGTGACACTATGGGGGATCAAAAGATGAATACTGGAAAGTTCAAGGGAAAAATGTGAGAGAGAAATACATTTTTATCAGCTGAATACAGGATTTGAGCAAAAAGTGTTGAGAAAATCTCGAAACATTTTTTCCCAAACTTTTCTGTCTGTGTAGACAAAGGATGGATGCGTTGCATGAGCCTCCATGCATGCCTGTTCATTTTAAGGCATTTGATTGACATTCACGGAATCAAGGTAGTATTGGCAGCATAATGTTAAAGTCTATGGAGAAAACTAACAATGCAGCAAATAACTTTTCTAATGGCAGTTTGGCTTGCAAGATAGCTTAAAAAAATGCGCGTAAATTTTTTATTCAGAATCCATAATATTACCTCTACCATAGCTTTCGAAAGAATGTTTAAAAATCAACATGGGCGAGATGGACTGAATAAAACAGAAAGGAGGGGCTTTGATTTTTTAGTTTTTTTTAACGTTATTTACCCCAAAAAACTTCGAAAATAAATTTTCGATAATGTAAAAAAAATAAGCTTTGCGTGAAACGCTTCAACCTTATGGGGAGCAAATATTTTAGACTCTTAATAAAAAACTTGGGAGGTCTCTTTTAAGCTACGTTCCAAAACAATTGGCAGTAAACGAATTTCACTGGGCCATTGTTAGTTAGACAATATCAAAAATAAGTCTATCGTTTCCCCATTTATGTACAAATTTCGCTATAAGAACTGCCAATGTCATGTATACGGTGCTCTGGGTTCTCACCAGAGAAATGCAAGAAATTTTAGGGATACTGTGGTAGTGATGATAAATGCATGCGTGCAATAAAGAAGAATGTTATTTCATTGGTTACAAAAACAATTTCTTTTGGACTAACATGTGGTTCTCATAAATCCCCTTGTATTTTTATATTGATTGTATATTATTTACTACGAAACTATACGTGGACTCGATTGCAATATCTAGAGAGAGACTGCGTCATTGTAAAATATGGTTTATTAAAATTTGTGGAAATAAAAATACCCCATCAAATTCACATTTTAGGGAAACAGATGCTTCAGTCTCATCAACTTTTGAGATACTCTCGATATTAGATTTGAAGTTGTCTTTTATACATGCATCAATACGGGAGAGAGTGACAGGATAGAAAACTTTTCTCATCTTGTGTCCCATGATTTTGAACTTAAAAAAGTTATACGAGTTATTTGTCACTGACTGTTAGTTACTGGCTGCCCACAAAATAAGGCATCTTGTCTATAATAAATGTCACATCCATTTTGTATGCTTTTCCTGTTGGATGATGTCGTTTCCAAAAAATAAGGAGCAACTCAAAACTGTTTAATGCTCCAATAACTTAAGATTCAACGATACACAATAATATAGTGTAAAATTTCTCAAACCAACGTCATACGCGTCTAAAGTAAGTATTTCTATCCTGTGCTTAATTATCAGTCGGTTTCAATAACTTGCATAATAAGACTAATACAACCACATTCCTATTGCAAATTAGGAATGCACTCTGAGCAAAATAAGTAAAAACAAAACAAATGGCAAAATACAAGCCTGTCAAATCCTATTTACAAAGTTAGCACATAATTATTACCATCAAGATTTTCTAGTAAAAGTTAATTAAAATTCCTCATGGTTTTTGCAACCAACCAACTTCTAATCCCACCCCCCATAGAATTAAAATACACCGCATATCTCCTTTTGCTATACAACACAAAAGAAATCTATCTAGTCACCTGATAACTTTTCCGTGCATGATCTTAATAAACAACTCACTTTCAGTCAGTCAGTAACACTTTATTGACAGCATCGATGAAATTAAATAATTAAAAAATTCGGGAATGATATACTTTGTTGGACAAGAAACCATCAAACACACTGTGATCGTTCTCACCAGAAAAGCGTGCATTTTCAGTCCGTCAATCAGTTATTTCCCTGGGCGCTTTCTTTCCATGCATGCTAGTAGTATAGTGATCGTTGTTATTCCACCCCAGTAAACATAGATAAAAGAAAAGCGTACAAAAAGATACATCCAACAGAACCACATTTTTGTTACTTCCCCCCACCTCACTCACATAATCAGGAAAAGTTGGACAGAAAAAAAATCATCAGAGGGGTGAGAAATGTCACTTTTTCATGTCAACTGAACAAGTTTCCTCGCCTGTTTTTTTTTCGCCTTTTTAATGTCAAAGTTTAGTTTAAAAATCGTGTGCGCTCTGGGTTTGAATTAAAACATTTCAATAAAATTGCTCATGTTTTAATATCGATCCCGTGTCATATGACTGACTGACGCATAATGAAGTCAATTTTTATGTGCAAAAAGAATATCACCACTCACAAACAAGGATTTAGTGTCATATGATGTGGAATTTGAGTTACCTGGGAGCATATAGAATGCGCTCAGCCGCTACGAATCCAACAGGGAAGAATAAGTTGGACGCCGGTAAAAATGGTAGACAAAGGAATAAAAGGGCAACAAAAACAATCAACCCTGTTTGACTTTTTCTACCCTGTAAATAAAAAAGAGCACAAAGTTGTTAGTAACACGAACTGAAATTTTGAAAAATTAATGTACTCACAAGCTTAGCGAATGCCCCAGTGAGTGAATGGAACAAAAAATGCAAATAAATAGCTCAACATTCCAACTGAATATTCCCAGCGTTCAAATGCATATTTAACATTGCTCTCCTCACTAATATTCAGAACCAACAAAAAAAGTTATTTAAATTGGAGAGATTGCCATTCCTATAGAGAACTAAATGTTTTCAAAAGTACAATTTACTGGCATTGGTAAAAGAATGTAATATTTGCAGAGTTAAAGGAAAAAGAAAGCAGTTTAGTCTATGAACCAATTTCACATTCCATGTCTCTTTGATCTCTCACTGAAGGGAAACTAACTAAAAAAAATAGATGCACAAGAAGAATGCATATTTTCCTGGGGCACCTCAGGAAATATGAAACTCAAGAGTATAGTCATTCCAATCTTGCATGCAATAAATGCTCAAGGTTTCAATGACTATGCAAGTTGAGACTAGTCACTAGACTGTCGTGTAGTTTTCACCAATTTCGCTATTTGTGCGTATAAAGAAATCTTTAACAAAATAAGGATGCAAATTCAAGTGAAATTCATCGAATTGGGCTACCAAAACCATCATACATTTTTCAAATATGGTCTATATATGTACAAGATGGAACATAACAAAGAACAAATAAAGAGAGCTTACCTTTGTCACAGAATAGTAGATCAAGATAGACAAGACTAGATAAAAAATCACTGTGGATATATTTCGAATGTCCCAAATGGACTCCACAAGTGGGATAGATCCCATTTGCCAGTCGTAGCTTAATCTACTTGGACAGACCATCAGCCATAGATTGAATACTGGTAGAAATGCATAGCTCAAAAACCTGTGTTAGAAAAAAATGGAATTTATAGTGACATTATTTAGTATCAAAATTTAGGTTACTATATATGCGTATGAGTTTTTCAAAAAGAGTGCTTTACGATATGAATATGAGTCAATTACTTTTATTCATAGCTGTACAAGTTGCATTTGCACGAATGATTGAAATTTTGTCACACGCATTATTATGGAATTATTCCATTTTGATTAGTCACGTTGAAAGCCACTCACTGACTGAGTATTTGGATTTATGTATTCCTTGCACTATTAATATGCCGTAATATCTCGTTTGGATGTGAATTCAGGGAGTATGAGAAGCATATAGGCTCACGATCAAAATCAAAGGATGCCAAATTTCATGTATGATGGATCTAATTTATATTTCCTTTCTCACTATCACTTGGGCAAGTTGTAGTGTTATACTACTGCGTGAATCCATAACAGTAATCAGACTACATCTTGTTTCCCTTAATCCATTCAATTCGGAACTAATTAAAGAGGCATTCATTTCATTTTGAATGCAATTATACCGCGGCAATTCATACCCAAATCCCAAACTAGATATAACCTACTTATTTTCCCGTCAATCGTGTGCGGATCAAATAGCAAAAACTATGGAATCACAGTGATTTTGTGAATTTTCCACTTATTTAACCAATTTCAATTTAATATGATGATTTCATGAAACATTTCATACAAAAATGGTGAATTTTTAGTATACAAAGGAATGACATGTGATTTTTTGTTTGTTTTTTGAAGTTTGCAAAGCGCCTAGATTAGAATTAAGAACTGACTGTACAAACTTTAGTCAAGTGGGTTTTGGACATTTCCACAAAGTTGGGTGCACTGGTGCACTCACAAAGTTAGTTGTATGGCTGAGATTTGTACAGGATTCAAATAGTCTCATCACAGCACATCTTGATTTAATTATATTTATCAGAAAACTTTACTAGTTCATCTTCATTCAGACGAGTGACCAAATAAAGAGAAAGTGAAAGCTCAACCAACCTAACGAAGACTTATAGAAATATGATCTTTGAAGCTTACGTGGGATTTGGCTAACATCCCATGATAGAGGCTTTCAACAAATTTATTATATATACTACAAGGATACCAGATATAAAGCTTGGGCGAGATGAGACCAATGATTTCTATAGAGCTGGAAAACCATGATAATAGAAGTCATCCAGGAGATACTCACTGACTGAGTGCACGAGTCCTATTCAAATTCATGCAACTCAACTACAGTAATTTTGTGTGCTTGTTTCATTGGAAAAAATAAGTAAAGTCCCTCCAGTCGTCAGTCACAGAAGGAACTAACTAAATGGAGTTGACAACTCTTTGAGTTTTCTCAGTCAGTCCCATTATCTGTGAATGGAACACATTATGTAGGGAGACGACGACATTTGAAATGACTAAATTCCAAGGGAAATGAAATGATTTTTCCTGCAAGATAAAACACACTGGAGAAGGGAACGAAAGGCTCACAACAAGAGCAAACAATTTACAGTAAAAAACCAAAACTCTCCGACTATCTTATATGCATAGGTGGTGCATCAGATTATCTTCACTACTGCAACCTTGCCTTCTATTCATCCAATCCATACTTTAACTAACTTAACTACTATACGGTATAAGAATGCAGAGGCTGCATAATAGATATGCATAATATTGTTTACAGTAAAAATTATATATTAACCCTTCATTGCATGGAAATTTATCAATTTTGAAGGTCAACTCTCAACAAATATTAAAATCGTATACCCAAATTCTTATCAAATTGATACTTACTAACCAACTAAATACATTACTTACAGGTACTCGAGCTCAGGCATATTATTTGGCTTTAACAAAGTGTAAATACAAAATATTATCATTTTAAGTAAACTTTCCCAGGTTAATCCAAAAACTACGGCAGTTCAATACGCTATAGCATAGAGTACAGCATGCTTTACATGTAATTCATTGAACTCATTCCATCCTATTCTATTGTAGCGTGGTGACGGTGATCCTCAACTAAATGAGCTCCTTGCATTTCATTATTTATATAATCTATTTAAAATGGTATAGGGAAGACGGAACAAAAAAAAGATATTCATGATTGGGCCAACATTCAAACAATTTAATACCTAGTTTCGTTAAGTTTCAATAGTCAGTTAGTTTACTTCCCATTATCCTGCACTCCCCCTTTTCTCTCTATGCATTTCATTTTAAAGAAATTACCGTCTCTCCATTTTTTCTATAGCTTGATAAAATCAGAAAATAGATTTGACTGCACAAGTAAACCTACCTTGTTTGCTTAGATGTGGAATAGGCTGCAGGATTGTCTTGACAGCTAAACCGAGGGAAACTCCCATTCATCAGGGTGAGACGAACAGCCAAACTCACTGCCGTCTAGAGCAAAAAAAAAAACATTATTTATCCATTGTGGTGAGGTCACTATTTTTTATACGCACACTAATCAACTAACTGTAAACCTATATGTTTTTCGCTATCATTTGCAGCCCTGTGATAATAAAATCTAAATATTTCACAGTCAGTTGGTGGAAAACAAACGGCCAACTGGCTGATGCAAATAGAGCAATGCATGTAGACTGTAGTGATTGTTATAGTGTGTAAATATACTTTTGACACCCAAGTTGGTATGTTTGACAGGCGTATTATCTATGATTTTAAGGTGTCCCATGAATTTAACTGACTGGAGCAAACATTGGAAAATAAATATTCATGCCGGTTGCACAGCATGAATGTAATGGACGTTCAAAGCACATGTACAGAGAGAAACTGACTGAGAAGTCACTTACCAGGGTGATCATGAACAGAACGCGTCGTAGCAGCTGAGACTGACAGCGATCCTCCACTTTGGCATGGAACAATCTAGAACACACACAAAAAAACGGGATATCATCAACATTGCTTTTTGGAGAATGTAATAAAGACATTAAGTGGCCAAATTAAATGTCACCGCAACAAGCTTGTTTCATGTAATTTGTCTTGGTCCTACTGATGGATCACATGAGTAATGACTGTACATCAAGAGCAGGCAATGTTGTATACATCGTGTGCACACATTCCTTCATTCAAAGCATATTTTCCGGCTTTCTTTCACAAACTTTCTCTTATACTGTAGAGAATTTGAAAAGCACATATTAGCTGGACTACATGATGAACTTAATCTACATACGTGAGTGGTGTTCACGATTGGAACTAAATGTTTTAATTAAACTCAAACTGTAAGCTTTGCATGTGTTTTCTGCCTGCACAAGCTTGTTGATGCTTGGCTATTGAATCTATACTATGAATTCTAGATATGTATTTATTGTGCATATGTTGACGTTTTTGACAAGTTGCTGGTGTTCAGTCCGTCAGTCAGTACATGTGAAAATGGGAACACAGGTGATTTCCTTATTTTTTTCACAATATGCATCCAGCCCTGTAACTTTCATAGGACATCCCACCGGGAATTCATGTATGACTTACTCTATTTGGCAACTTTTTCTTTCTTTGCGTCAGCTATGACACAACTGTGATCTCTGGTAAGCAATGTCCCATTTAAATGGAGCGGCGTGCATGAAACTGATAGAAACTCACATACATACATGTACGTACAATGAAGTTATGTATGTCCCAACTTAACTTGCCTACCAAGCAACCGTATATGCATTGCTTAAGAATCCCATTTTTTCCATTTTTTGCTCAAGCACACAAAAACCTCATCTCAACTTAAAGAATAAACTAACTCGAAGAAATAGAAACCCTTTGTGCTACAAAAGTACTGGTTGAATTTCCTCCCTCTTACTTTTTGTGTCCTCTTCATTCCAAAGGTATGGAGAAAGTTCTTGCCAAGAACACCTCTCTCCCATATATACATACTACACGCAGACAAATTTATGTGATTACTGAACTTGCACAAAGTTAAATAGAAACAAGTCTCATCACAAACAGAGTGAAAGGTGTGGAGTAGCTCATATTGTGAGCAAGTCAACACAAAGTCCCCTGCATGTACGGGTTGTCTCAAAATAACCATTTGTTTTGTTTTGAACCACCAAAAATATGTGATGTATATGCATGCAATTCCTATGGAATTTTATGTTGCTTACAAAAATTACTCAGGTTTAATTAGCTACCTAACTGCTTGTGCAACTTTGCAATGCAAAAAGCCGACCGTACATACTAAATATAACATATTATGAAATGAGAAAAGGAAAAAATATGCTATGCATCTCTTTCTCTTCAAAGGTCATACATTTTTAACCTATCATGCAAATGTAGTAACAAACTTAGCAATATTGAAAAGATGCCAGCATTACTTGTTACTTTTCAAGACTACATGGAGCAGAAAAATTCTGCAACCACAAGTTGAAAGCACATGGGAACAAAATGTAAAACACGGTTGACTTGTAACATAGCCTATTTGTAGTAAATCCTTTCCAATTTTTCTGGGTATTATGACTAATGATGTGTCAATATTTTCCATTCTCCTCAACTATCCTCATACATACAACCTTGCGTCTATAATTTGAACACAGTATGCAAACGAACCAATAATTTTCCCATAGTGCATATCATTACTCCGCCTCACGTCACTCAAAAATGTTTCAGCCATAAAAAATGAAGGCTACAAACACAACCTAAAAAATTTATATATCCCCTCTACTATGTTTCATCCTTCCACTGCAATATTCACATGGAAAAAAAACTCCCCATACTTTCCGTATTCTCAAAACAATACTGTCTAACTTCCAATTAGTGAATAACACCTGGCCCTTAACATTCACTCTCATTTACATGATACAAACCATGAGCTCCATATTTGCAATGTAATCGAAATTCAGGGGAAAACAGATTCTCCATTCCCCTCAAATTCACATTAACACAGGGTGCATATTATATAGAGGGTACCAAAGCACCATAAATTATAGAGGCTTTGGCTCGCTCTGTGAAACTAACTGTGTACGTCGAGTACACAAGGGTGAACGAGTGAGTAAATATTTAAGTTTCTTCTTGCTCTCCTTTAAAAAAAATTCTCTCTGTCAGTCAGTCACTCACACACACACTTTCCATTGTGAACCAAGTTTTAACTAACATTATGGCCAAGCAGTGCCAATGAAAAATAGATGCGTCCAAATGCACCTAGAGCTGCTTACCTCTTCACCAAATTACTGTGCACGTACAAGTCGTACATTGTGATGATGGCGATCACAGTAATGCCCGTTTCTTTGGCCAGCATAGAAAGTGCTCCCAAAACGGTCGAGCTGATTATCCCTGCAGTTAGTCCCGGTACGGACTCCAAGTCTTGAAATAAACATCTAGTTCGTTGTAGTGACATCAAAGCCCTGGAATAAAAGGTTTGCATCAAAAAGTTTAGGAAAAAAATAGGTCAATAACTAACTATATAAATAGCTAATATATTCTTATGATACATAGTCAGGCTCATTGCAAACTAACTACCAAACCAAATAGCTTAATAATAATATAATGATTGTGGAATAATTTAATGGCGACAAGGAAGAGTACAGAATAGTGACAGTGAGTGAATATTGCATGAATAACAAGCAAGTAGACTTGAGTAAGGAAAAGAATAATCATAATAATGAAAAGGGATCCTACCTGGAGTACCAAAGAAAGGAAATAAGCATGAGGACTGTGGCAAGTGCATCCGATCTGCCTGTGATGCCAGCAACCTGTAAATAAAGTTATATAAGGTATGCATTATAGTGAATGCATAGGAGACAAGGACCTCTTCTTTTGAAATTTACATAATGACACTTGTATATCAAAGGTTGCAATTTCAGACTTTATTATGGTAGGGGAAAATTGGTCCTCAAATATTTCCGGGGAAAAAATGTTTTTGTCAGCCTAATTATAGGCATGAGGTGGAGTATATAGTTAGTTGAGCTCGCGGAAACTAAAGACGCTTTTAGGACCGCACTGTGGTAGGTTGATTTATCTGCTATATTGTCACCATTATGAGCAGTGGGTGACAGGAGTAGCATATTTTTTTGTCTGAAACACGGGGAAATGGAATACATGATATTTAATGTGACAGAGGGAGACATTTTTTGGGTATGTACAAACAAACTAGATCTATTGGAAACTACCTAAAAAAGTAGTGTGCGGTTTGTGAGTGCAAACTACCCAAGAATTCCATACGTTGCGGAATAAATAACTTATCATTCATCTTTTACAAAGCATTCGGTGCTGACGGAATTCCAAACAGACATAATTTTGGGAATACTATCATATTAAGCTCTGACTAATCAAACCACTTGCGATACAGATAGAGAATGTATGCATAATAAGCTCCTTTAGAAGGCATCACGCACTGACTGACTGGGTATAAATAGGACGTTGTAGACACCATATTGTGAGTGAGCCTTGCTTTTATTTTATTTACACAACAGAGTCAAGTGCCCATAAATAGTGGATGATTGCATCCACAAGGAAACGCGCTGCATAAAAGGAATCCACTGGTGCTCATTGCCCGTGACTGGCTTTTGATGGGAATATAGAGTCATCATTGATTCTTCTGATGCAGACTAACCACGTCGATCCTTCCGTAAATAAAATCAACTCTGTCCTTTACTCATTCACTCTCAACGTGCATGTTGTATATACTGACTGAGTGAGTCTGTGTATGTAATTTTAAGGTACGTCTACTATTCTACCTACACAGCCTACTGTACTACTAGCTATCTACTTTTTTGACAATTTTTCTTCAAAGTGTCTCGTAATACACAATGAGAGGGTGGAAGGGTAGTCCTAAAATGCATTCTCGTAAATAACCCAGTCAACTTCCTTTAATAGAAACGTCAAGTCTCTTCTTGCACTTCGATAATTCATCTTGTATCTCAACTCTAAAAGGTCAAACTCTAATTTCTATGCATACTAAAGACTTGTATGCATTGAATGCAAGTTTATTAACCAGTCTTGGATAGACTATGAGTTTGTAAATAACTAACTAACTAACTAAGTAAATACAAACGAGTTTAAAGCCAATACAATCTTCATACCTATGGTTTGTTGTGCATTATGTCACTTAAGAGGACTACAGTGAGTGTGAGTTGGTAACTCAACTCGCTCACTCAGTTGGTGAATTTTATTTCCACGGAGAAAGTGTGGACGCGCAAGAAAAATAGATACTGTACCTCTAGGTTGGGAGCCTTGACTTAACGAACTAAACTAAAGGCAGTGGAATGAGCCTCATCTCATTCACTTTGTGTGCATTACAAAGTTAACAGGGTCATAACATAACCATTTGGCTGTGACACTCGCTTTCCTTTGCTCAGTCAGTAAAAACTATGGGAATGCTGATTCAAGTGAAACGTGTTGTTCCCCATCTGCGTGTATCTAAACATGGATCTGGAACACGTTATCCGCACATGGAGTTGAAAACTTTGGGTGCAGATAAAAGAGCGAGAAACATTGGAGCAAGGAAAGAGAACATTAAATTCTTACGGACGATGTGCGATCGACATAAACTCACATGATGATGAGTATGCACGGGAAGTGAATAAAAGAGATACAATAGAGTGTACAGTACTAGAGTTGCAACATGAACTGTTAATCTCATGGCACTAGATTCATTCGGGTCGTTTAAGCTTGCTAACTTCACCACTACCAGGGCCTAATAAATAAGTATTGGGTTAAAGAGGTGCCTGATTGCCAAATGGAAACTGTCATTAGAATTTCATTCACGTACCAGTTGGCTCATATGCTTTAGTTACTTACTATCTTTTGTTATGTTACATTAAACACAACAGTTTTTTAACTTGAGTTCTGTTGTGTCCCGTTCGACTGACAGATTTTAGGGATTAATTTTTTCTGAATCTAAACTAATTAACCTTGATTATAAAGAAAATATGAAAGGTTTACACTAGCTGTTGAAAAATGTGCTATTCATCAAGTAAATTAAACGCATGTAAGGTATTGTATATGTACAGTTTAGCATTAGCTTATAATGAGATCTTTTAGATGGGTGACAGAGTTTTGATACGAAAAATAGTTTTAAAATATTCGGAAGCCCTCTTACGTTTTTTTTCGACTTTGGCGACCCAGCTATTTAGATGCACGTAAAAAAATACACTTTTTGATGATGTGAAAGTTAGCGGTGGTACGGGGATCTAATATTTTTTGGGGTTCTTATTAAACTTCTCAAGCTTCATTTTAACTATAATATACAATGAACAACTCCGCCATCCAATTTCAGTAGCTCATTGTCAAACAAGACAAACAAGTGCTTGGTTGCTACTACATACCAAGTGCGTAGTATAGTAGTATATAGAGTTGTAAAAGTAAAAGTTGGCCAACAACAATGGCCGAGTTTTGAGTATTTAGAGAACGAAACTCTCATTATGGTCTGAGTTGTGGAAATGAAAAACTGTGAGTTGGCGTTGGGAGGTTAAAACCCAAGTCAAGACAGACACAAGGGAAAGTGGAGTCACAGTGGTGCACTTTCCTTTCTGGCACATTAGTTGAGGGAACTTGCACACAGAGAGGAAATGTTCCCGCACTGTCGTATCTTATGCGACCAAAAACGGAAGGAAAGAAAGCAACATTCAAAACGTTCTTTCTCTCATCGTTCCCCCTTCTTTATTAGACAGGGCCACAGTTATAGAAATAATAATGCATACCTCCACAACTGCTGCTGTTCTTCCCATCCCACCGTATACTGAAGCTTACCATGGTTCATAGGAAGTAACTACTTACATATGACCTACACGCCAAATGTTCGTCCCCAATAGGTTTCAAACATTCCCAAATCCATTTCTTTCTCCTTAAATTCATTCTATAGTCTGTGGTAATGAGTTTTCTCACCAATTACAACAGTAATTTGTGGTTACACAGCAGTTCTTACAGGATATACATTTCCCTATTTTCAAAACACATCTTTCATATTCTAGTTTGTTACATAATGCTATCACTTTACCTTATGTTGTATATCTATTTACATTTGCATGGTGAAAATAAAGTATATTTTGAGTGAGTGACGGATTATAGGATGTAGACATTGTTTTATTGTATATTTTATATATATAGTATATTTAAAGTATATTTTGTTGCGAGATGCATTTTGCACACAAAAAAAACGGTGGCTAAACAAACCGCGTTTCTGTTCTATCTGCCTCATATAAATAAAAGATTGAGAGTCATTTGCGGCAGGCAGGTAGTGAGTCATTAATTAGCTCTAAATCTTTGAAGCTCTCCATCCATTGTCCATTGTAAACGAAGCCAAGAATTCCCATGTGTTCTCCAGCAACATCAATTATTGGGGGTTATATACACCATTGATTTGAATGCCCTCATTGTTTCTCCACTTTTAATGTCCCTATTTAGCATTCACATGCATTACTAACTAACTACTGGAAACGATTTTTGTCCCGCTCTCAACCCATTGCTTTGGAATGTACGTGTAGAAATCGATGAGGAACCGATTATCCTCCGACAGTTAATGGAGTATGCTAGCCCTCATTAGGCATCATTTTGGATGCCAAATACTACTACTACTGACTATTATACATAAACTTACTTAGACACTACTACCACTACTATATTCGGTAGGGAAACGTAAGTTGTAATCATGACAAAGTTGACTACCATTGTAGCCAAACTGAATGAAAGATTAGCTTCTCCTATGCCAATTATATGCATGAGTTCCAGACCAACTATGGATAATAACAATAATCGCACGCAGTAGCAATTAATATGGGAAGCATTACAAAAATGTACTATTCCCTATAGGAGCAATGAATGTGGTGGAACCTAGCAAACCAGGCAGGCATTTGGGACAAGTATAATAATTACTGTCATTGTGCCACAAAGTAAAGGATTTATGAATAACAAGTGAAAGTGACAGTAATTTGAGATTCTGTTTCCCATCTCATTGCAGACTGTGCAATTAATTTGAACATTATGTTCAGATTTTTGGAACATTTAGCTCACAAATTCGAATAAATCTACTCAACACACATCACAGAGCTTCCAGCATGGAGCTGAAATTCCCAGGAAAATGCTTCTTTAAAGCTTCAGCTTATCTGGTCTTCTTAAGTTGCTAACAAGTACACTCTGGGGATAGCCGTATGGATCCCATGTACACAGCTGGGTCCATGTGGCCATGTTTAGTTTTAACTGGCAGTTTTATTGTCCTCTTTTTTCCCTGCCTCACGTATCCCACATATTATTAAATGCTCACGGAGCATTTATTTGGACACTAAGTTCCAAAGCAATATAAACTATGTGTATGGTACAAAGTTAAATAATCCCAAACAGATTTAGACATGGTACGACTCTTTTTAATATACGTACCGCATCATTTGAATAAAAAAGGGAGCACCATGTGTGTTTTCTTATCCTTCTGATTGTAGCTTATAAAACTAATTGCATTATCATGGCAAAAGTTTGCATTCCAATATTAACTAAATACTTACGGCTTCAGTGTGAATAGGATGTACAGCAAATATGGCACTGGCGGTGAAACAACTGAAGAAATTCATATGGAGAACTTGGTCACACAAAAGGAAGCAAAGTACCGATGCAATGCTATGAATGGCAATATTGGTTTCATGAAACACTGTTGCCTTCAAAGTGCTATTCCCCATCCAAAAGTTAGCTCTGGAAAAACAATGAAACATAATCATCAGACAATTTCCACACACAAATTAATTGCAACAAGATCACAATCAAAAAAGGAACGACAAATTGAGCCAGATTCAATTATCCACATCCCCTTCATTATAAGGAGCAACAAATTATTTATCACAAGAGCACTGCTAATCCCATTACTCATTCTTCAATTGGTTCCAGCAGTATTTCCCTTGCAGCTTTGCATATAGCCACACATAACTCTTTCCATACAACTCACAGTCAGTTTATCATCAAATTAGTTCCTCTCCATTACATGAGCAATCTTAGCCGTCGGTTAGTTAGTTAGCGACTACATAGTCTATATATAATAGCCTTTTAGAAAAGCAATATATTACAGAGGCTGACCTGTGACTAACTGTTGTGTTCTTCTAACCTTACTTTAAGTTAAAATACAACCCACAAAGAGTCATAGTGAAACTTGCTTGCATGTATTTATTCAACTAACTTTAGTTAGCAACTTATGCTCATCATCATCATCATACATAATGATTGGTCCCAGTCTAGTACATGATGAAATATGTGTACTTTTGGTTGCCAACATGAAGCCAACCAAAGACTGTACATGGAGAGCATGGCTTGTGCCCCTTCCTGTGAAAATGTGATAACGAAATGGCCTTCACATTTCATCACAATTGCTACCATAGGCTTACAAATCTATTCTGGCTTCCGTTCATGCATTCATGCTTGAAGAAGGAAGCTAGCCAAGCCTGAACATACTTTCAGTCACTTGTACATACACACACACACACCCACATTGGGATCCATTGACTGAAGATATTTAGGTACACATGGAGAGTGACTGCTGGGATCCTTTACTTTCCTTTATATCTGTTAGGGACACGCACTTTCTCTAACCCAGGGCTAGTTAGTTTACCTCTGCCTGTGCGTTGTGTGATAGAGGTGGTCGTGGTTTCCACCTCCATTATTTCATTTCACACAAGCACCCCATTATTCCCTTATCCCGGGCTAATGCCAAGAACAATGAGGATGACACACCATATGGAAACATGTCACATTCATAAACATGCACCGTTCTAACACGCCCGCCTAGCACATTCAGTCCAGTCAATTCGGAGTTCCAGTGTCACATTTTGCGATTTTAAGTAAGTCAGATTATGTTGAACTGTTTTCATATATGTAGATAGTCTAGTTTAAGTAGAGGCTCGTATTCTCCGTCAGAGGGAAGCTGCTGCTGATGCTGTTGCATTATGGTTGGAATCTAGAAAATGCTGGAGATGAGTTTGGGACAGGAATTTTAATATTTTTGCAAAGATATTCAACTGCTCCAGTAGAGTTTTACAGAGTTAGTTCGTCAGAGTCAAAATGAGATTTTTCATAGACAAGGATGGGAAATGTTGATTAACTAATAGGCTATTTTGTTATGTGCGATGCTAACTAACAAATTGTGTGTGTGTGTATTGCAGCATTGCACAAAAATGTTAGGTAGGGTTTTGGTTTCGTTTAGTTTGTTTGTTAGTTAGTTAGTTAGTTAGTTAGTTAGTTAGAAAAATGCCGGAGGAGAAAGGCAGATCATTTGGTCTACTGAGAATGTCTTGTCACGGCGTAAAGAGTAGTGGCAATAATAAAATATTGTTTTTGCGTCTCCTTTGCGGAATGGGAGTTTTTCTCCCAAGGCTAACCATTTATTTACCACATAGTGCCCCCGCTGTTTCATTGTAGCAACCTTGTTTCCTCATTGCAATCACAACTGGAGTTTGAGCTCGTTTGATTTCCATTTTCAATAAAGCCATCCATCTACAAACTACTTGTTCTCCCACTACTTCCTTTCAACGACTTGTTTGTACAATGTTGGTTTAGTTGGAGAGCAGTTGATGATAGTTACTAACTACAAAGGACTTTCAAATGGCTTGCCCTAGCTCACGAAATTGTTGCCTATTATGATGAATTAGGAATAATTCTAGTGCATATAGTATAGTATATGCGTATAGTATAGATACTAAACTATACAAATCATTTTTAGTGAGCTCGCCGTCTCACCACATGTGTGACAAGGTGCAATAAAAAACATAAATAAAAAATACATTGACATTCTATTATTATGATTGTGTACAACTTTTATTACAAAGTTTATCTTCCTTTTTCTCGCAACAACACCTTTGTTGCAATCAAAGGAGTAATAATGAGAAGAAGGCAATATTTATATTCAAAAATCGCTCCTAAACATGCTTTTCTCACAAAGTTCAAACCTTTTGTGTGCTACCTAATACTACTCTCTTTGTTATCTTTCTCCCAATATTTCCAAAAAAAAGAGCCAGTTCATATACAACACACATTGTTTGTTCCCACTATCTCCAATATGACAGTATGTACTGCCATTTCTACTAGTTATTAGGGTTAGTATGGTAAGGTTTGTAGCAGTAATTTGTACGAAATAAATCCCACAGTATGCTACAAATATGCCAGCAACTTTTACAAACCAAAAACAGAGGGAAAAAAAGGAAAAATTGTTTGTTGATTTAAACAGCAGACCCCACTGTTTGTGTGAACGAAATTGATCATGACTATTTTAGGAGGTGATGATGAATATGGGTCGTATAATTATCTATAGTTTGTGAACCCATTCAAGGAGCTTACCACAGCACAAAATGTGTTATGTGTGCATACACAAGAGAACTCTTATTATTATTCGTTTCCTTATTTATCACAGCTTATATACATAGCTATAGCTACCGAACTCATGAATACCAATGTACTTTATAAGCGCACGCAATATTTCATACCGCATGGTGAAATGACAGAAAGAACGTTTTCCAGTCCAAGTAGATAATAGTGATGTAGATAAAAAATATATGTGGGTGGATTAGTATTATAAGTTAGTTAGTTGGTTAGTTAGTTCGGTGGAGCTTTGGATATGTAAGGAAAGCATGAAACTAGTGCTCTTGCATATTAAATACGAATTCGATGGGCTTCTTGTGTCAATCAATCAATTGCAGGCCGGTGGTTCTGTCTGCTTATTCTCTTCATATACAGGCGGTGTGCGTTTCCCTAACATAATAATGAAAGATAAATGACAGAATAGGATTTCCCCGTGCATGCATCAGTTCCAATTTTTTCTTCAATCTAACTAACTCAATCGTAATGACCATATTATACTTGATTACGGGACAGTGACTAACTAACTGACTGGACTGCGTGTATTGCAATCTCCTAAGGTTGAATTTTAAAGCATTTGCTTTTAGTTTCATTGATGGAAAGGAAAAATAATATTGGTTTTGGCTCCGTTTTATTCGCCAGTGGGAATTTCTTAAACGCTTTATTGTCCCGGCACGGCTCACTTTATTCTACATAGAACCAATGCGTGAGAGCACAAAATACTTTACGACAATTTTTACGCGTGGGTTCAACCACCCAATACATATTTAAAGCCTATTATAAAATTTTCCCCCGATGTGGGAAGTGGGACCTAGTACGCAATTTTTGTTTTGAAAATACAATTAATGGCTGCGTGACGTGCATACTTAAATCTTCACACAAGTATAAAGGCAAACCCAAATAGAGACTGAATTTGTCATAATTATTTTGTTGCCCAAAATACGAGTTATCTCAAGCACTCAATCAGTTGAAATTTGCAACACAACATTATAAGTTTCAATTATCCAAAACATAATGGCACCACTTTGGATTCACAAATGACACAGGGAAACCTCAAGAAACTTTTACATTCCTAATGCGTCAAATTATTGAGCCAACCACACACTCTGTAATTTAAACAACCTAATAACCTAACTTAATTTCCATTTGATGGCTACATTCATTCAAATAGGCTAGACAGCCAGGGTGTTTTGTGTAGAGTAATGTCCTTGAACAACACAATTTTGCTAACTATATTAAAAATATTGCATACAGAGAACCTACTTCACAATTTTCAATCCATGTAGGCAGTGCACAATGGATTACATATAAAATAGCGAAATAGAGTATAATGTAGCATAGGGTCAAAAGGACGACTTTTCACTATAGCATTAAATTCTATCTTTTGATCTTTCCCAAACTAAAAAGTAAAACTAGATCAGAAGATATTACCACATGACCTGAAATATTTCTATTCCATTCCATTGATAAACTCTCAGACTCAAACAAACTCACAGGAACAAAGAAAATAAATACGTGCAATACAGAGGAGTAGGCTTTCTCAATATTGATTTTGAAAAATTGATGGAAGAAAACCAAAATATACAGCAAATGAAAAACTCAATAAAAAATATGAAAAGTGTTGATTCAAGTATGCAACAAATCAGAATAAACACATTTTCAATGTATATACAATATCCCCAGCTAAAATTTCCTTGACTTTGACACAATTGTTTTTCCACTTAATTTAACCTGACTTGGGAGGGTTTTCAACAAAGTTGCCTGCAATTATAAACTTATAGTTGAGTAGTTCTACACAGTTGAGTGGTCCTGATTTTTCCTTGTGAACAGACCAAGTGCAGTTTCCAACAACTTGGACCTTTGTAAACACAACATTAATTACAGGAGAAAAGGCAAAGTTTCATGACGTCTTCTTGGGACTTAACAACTAACCAAACCTAAAGAGTACATGGAAAGAAGATCTAAAGGACTTGTCTATTATCAAATGTTCACCACTATATACTTTCATTATCAGAGGCACAGGGATATAAATTATTGCTTTGTATCAAACTACTACACTTGTCTTACGTTCGTTTGTTTTAGATACTTCCAAGGTCCAAAGATATGTTACGCAAGCATACATGTATTTTCTAATACTCAACATATTGTGTTGTAACACTTTTGTGCAAGTTGCCGTTTGAATTACACGTGATGACTGCTGTTATGAACTAATAAGTCGTCAAAGTCCTTCCTTTACTTATCTACGTAGCTGAAAACCACACAACTATGATTGCATTTGGCTGACTGCACATTCATAACTAATCTGAATGATGCACAGAGTTAAAATAAGAAACATAGACTTCTTTAGTTTGTTCGTTTGTGCGCTCCTGCTAATAATTTGCTCGACAGTGCATACTCATTTGCAATCATAAGCATATGAGAAATCAAATGCATGCAATTTTTAATGACCCATTTGTTTGCATGTAAAGCAGTTCGTACAGGAAAAAAAATACGTTACACGGAACAAAAATATGAGCCACATGAGTTTCCACTGATGCATTCCAAAAGAGCCATAAGCAAGCAGATGATGTAGTAAAATGCGGCACACACAACCCATGGGGTGCGAATATTTGGTGTTTATGATGACAGATTCATCCACTAGTTAGTTTGTGCGTGGAGCATAATATCATAGAGTCAAAATTATGTAGTCTCATTGCAACTGGATTCACAGTAAAAGTCAAAACGTCCAAAATGAAATGAAGACCTACAGCTAATAATTAGATACTGCCAAGAGACACAGAGAGGGAAGGGCCTACATAAACATGTCGAAACTAATACCCTCCTAGTTTCTTCTCATTTAACAAGCCAAATTAAAGAAACTGCTTTGGGAATGGGATCTAACGTGAATATGTAGTCTACTCTACATATCTAGAGTCTTCAAAAATGGCATGGTAAGCATAATTTAGAGCGAAAGAGTTTGAATTTTTCCGTAACTTACTTTAACTTTCTATCCAATTGTGCAAATATTAAATGCTAATGTTATTCTGTAACCAAAAGAGATCTTTTAAAACGAAGCAAACTACTAGTCGCTAACAAAGAGTCCGAATTTGCACAATTTTTTTAAACATGATAGAATTTTTTCACTTCATTTATTTAGTTGGTTAGTCCTCTATCCTATATGTTGGTAAATAAATTCTCAAAACATGTTGCGAAACATTTGCATGGCCACAAGCAGTATTTTTGAAACATTGAACCTATGCATTCACAGCATTTATACACTGCCACATTATTTACACATTATAGTTTCAGTAAAACTACTAAGGTGGAAAGTACCAAAAATAACTTTAAAAGTTTGTAAGCTAAATAAATGCAGTGTTTGGAATCTCTAGTTTTTCAGCCCTCTCAGAAGCAGGTAAAGCAGAATATGATGCTGCTAATGTACGGATGACATATGCACGCCTGTAAAGTTGAAATTCCCTTTGTTTCAAACGAATGTGAAAACAGAAGATGATCCAATTAGCTAGACATTTGAGTACGTACGTACACAGAGGTTATTTGTGGGGAAATCTGAGTGAGTGTGTGCAATTCACTACCAGCTCCCCAGGCTCTTATAACATGTCATCATTATCTACAGAGCCAATGTATTTTTCTCACCAGATGAGCGCACAAGAGCTTCAAGGGGCTAACTAACTAACCAACTAACTAGTGACAACATACACATTTTCCATTCTTCAATGACAGTTTTCTATGTAAATCCTATTATAAAAATCCTGGCACAAAAATTGTCTCCAAATATAAGTATGTGTGCTTCATATCACAGGCTACACAGAATCTACGTTTTCCCATCCATCCATATTTCACAGCACAGCAAACGTTGCAGATTCTGAATCCACTAGCTAACTAACTAACTATAACGACTATAAGTACTGGGCTTTGCTACTGTCATGTTCCATTTAAAGCCTAAAAATTCTAACAACACACAAACAAATAGTCAAAAGTAAAAGTTTAGTTTACACTAGCGCAGTTTGCACACAAATAATTTTTTTAAAATGGGATCAAAGTATGCAAAAATGCTTTTTACAGTCACACAAAGTCAACTTTTTCTAACTTGAAAAGCCAACATTACAAGATGCAAGACACTACTACTAAAAGTATAAAGTGATTCCACCCCATATGTACACTATAAAAAGAAACAGAGATCATAGCCAGGGTAAATTGCACTTTCCTTGTTCCTTCACTTGTACTCAACCACTAGTCAACACGTATCTAACTTGTTCCACAAACAGCCAGTTGAGAAGAACGCACACAGACACACACACGGTTTTCTCACAGCCAAGATTTGCCCGTAAAGTAAACAGAGAAGCCATATGTGTTTCTCTCTAAAAGTATTTATTTGTCAGCTATAAAAGTTGGATGCACAAGAAGCAAAAGCCCAGCCCATTTCATTCAATTCAATTAAACTTTTATATAGAGCCGGCAAAGAGGGAGAGACAGGGAAAAAGAAGCAATATAATGACTGCCAAGCTCAGTTGCACAAATACTCATAAGACGACTCCTTGTATAATGCACAAAGTACACAAAGGAAAACAACAGGATGAGCACAAAAAAAGTGAGATGAGAACCTAAGGGATCGGAAAAAAGAATCCAACTTGGGCTATTATAATACCGAGGACTGTGATCAGCTTTGAGCAACCGTCTGTGCTCATACAAACTCCCGTTGGGTTTTCTATCATTCTATCAATAAACCTATGTTCTCGTACAAGCCCGCAAACCAGTACATTTTCTCTATGCTGACTTTTCTATCCACTAAATTGAATTTTGTTGTTAATCAGTGACTTGGTTAGTTAGTTAGTTAGTTAGTTAGTTAGTGAGCAGTAAGCTAATCCATAGAAACTGTGCCTTGACACTAAATTTTCCAAACTATATGCTGCGTTTGTAATAAAATTAGTTGCGATGTGTGATTAAATTTACTACGCTAGCAAATTTACAGATTTACTTCCTAATCATATCTAGAAAAAGACTTTACATAACATACTTACACCTAGAGAACAAATTAGCCGGAAATATCTACTTTTAGCACCATATTAGACCCACAAATTGGCAACAGGGTGGAAAATGGGAACACAAAATATGTACTAACTAACTAAACACAGTCAGAAGCAGTAGATATCCGTCCGCGTAGTAGTGGTGACTGAGACAAACGGGTGACATAATGATTATTGTTTTCACTTTAATGCACTCACTTTATTGCAAACTTACATATTTAGCTGCGCACTTATTATTGTTGACTTACTTTATTGCCACTTATAGTATTGTATTTGTTATCATTGTACGCGTAATTTTCATTTCATTATTTATGGAAATATTATTTATGCTGCACTGCTTGTTGTTGATATGAAACTTTGCAATTCTTAGAGTCAGATTATTTAAATTGAGGCTTTCAATAATAGTAAATAAAGTAATAATAAGTACAATGATAAAAATGGCAATAATGTAAGGCAAAAATAATAAGAGCGCAACCATATGAGTTCGCAATAAAGTGAGTGCATCAAAGTGAGAACAATAATTCGAATTCAATCAATAATGACGTGGTCCCCCAGACAAAGTTAAGGTACTACTGGAACATACCTTTACTATTCTATGTACGCGAGGCAATCAAAGTAACATCAAGGGAATTTTTCTCTACATTATGTGTACGTCCTACGTGTTGCAGAAATCGTTTCCCCCAGCCATATCCGTGGTATGCGTGTTTTCCATGTGCAAAAAAAAGAAGAGAAGAAACAGTGCTTGTGCACTTCCTTCCCACTTACAATAAGGTTTTCCGCTTAGCTCTCTACAAGTATGGTAGTTAATCGGTCCTTGAGGAAAGGTTTCATCCTGCACATTATACTGCCCTCGTGTACGCTCTCAGTTATCAAATTACTGTCATGTTAATATAATATGTACACATGAAAGGAGCAGCCTAGAGTGAGGAAAAAAGCAGAGTGAGCACACATCACTTTTTGAATGGTAGCACGTTTTTCTAAAAAAATCACGCTTTCAAAGGTACCAGAGTCATCACATTTTTAAAGCTTAAATTAACGTCTGTTCATGAAAAGGCTTGCATACACTTGTACACACGCCCGTATTGCAGTGTATTCCCAAGAAATGTACATAAATAACTAGAGTTTGATCATACAGCATAAAAACATTTAAACGAGTTTTCTTTACCAATGAGGATACGAAAAAGAAGTATGCTGGTACTATGGTTTGGTTACAGGATTCATGTTTGGTCACATTTTGCTATTCTATATGTTTTTTTGCTAGTTCGGCTAGTACGAGCTGTTTCTACTTTTTTGTTGGAGCAGAGACAATAATAAGAACACCAAAATTTGCATAAGTATAAAGCACATTGTAAAAGCAAGTAGAGGATCGGTTAAATAGTTTATGTGTTCTTTGTATCCGTCAAAGGATAGAGATTTGTTCAGTAATCCTTGTGGGATCACTAGCCACACACAAAAAGTCCATGGGGATCATAAAACGTAGGGAAATGGAATCTGACGGTATTAGAGCCAGTTGGATTAGATTGGACACACACACACACATTGGATGGTGCTAATATGCATATCTGCAGATTGCATCCTCCAGAGAGTGTCTATGACTAATCAGTGTCATTTAACGAAGCCAATTTGTCGTACACTCTTTTGTGGATCCCACACCAGGCTCATTTGGAGTCCACACGAGCCATAAATTGTTTTCATCCTTTATAGCATTTGCTCGGATTTTGTTCGATTAAGTAGATTCAAATTCACATTGTGCCCATTACTGAATCGTGAATTCGTTTATAGTGAGTTAGTTTGCAAAGTTTGAAATTTTGAAACACGAGTTTTTAAAACCCTGGTGGTTGATAATATAGTATATGCTATAGCTCTAGCATAAATTGACAAAGGATAGAGCGTCATGCTCTTTTTTATGCATAGGGAAAAAGTTGACTGGCATCCCAATAAAGTAATAATATGGTTCTTTCTTTTCTGCTCCTTTGTGTTGCAACAATAGAGTTATCCTTGTGTTGGAATGAAGAAGGCAATTTGCATTTTCCGGATAAATTTTTATTCCACACACACTCACACAAATGTGAACAGCTTTAGATGACTAAACGTCTATTCAAAGTGGTTTCCTAGTGCATTATAGATTTTTGTTTGTAAGAGATGTCTATAAATCTTTAATGTTCTAATATGCCGTCTGGCTTGGGGGGAGGCATTGTTAGGTGCAGCTTTCTTTACTTCATAGCCATCATAAAAGAAGATTTTTCCCCCGGTCTCCTATTTTTCTCGGCATAATGCACACGTGATAAGATATCATGATTGTGAGATCATTACTATAAAGATTACAATAGGCAGGCTCCAAGTGGTACGGTAATAATCCTTTGGGCTCGTATACCATTGTTTATTACAGTGATATGGAAAGATTTTGCAGTAATCATCGCCTTCGATGAGATTGTTTACATTGAATCCCCAAATGAGGTGAACGTAGACTCAAGTCTAAAAGCTATCGATTATCACTAAAAAAATGAGCATATAATAAGAAACGGATCCACGAGTCTCATGTTTTGCTTTTATGTTGAAATGAAACCCTACAAAAATTCTTGACTAAACCTGAATCTGCCAGTAAATATTTCACTTCCATCCCAACGCAAGTAATGCAAGCTTTGACTGTTTAATAAATTTAATACGGATCCATTATATCAGTGTGTAGGGGATCGGATGCTTTTTCAAAAGCAGGCAAACTATTCAACAATGTCCGGCCAACAAACTTATTTTACCTTTTTCAAGTTTTTTAGTTTAATTTACATCAGCTAATCAAACGCATTATTCATAATATATATAAAACCGTTGCGCTCAGCAAATTCTTCAACACATCTCCATGATTATCTTTAATAGTTTAATGTAGTATCTTGAAACCAAGTTGATCGATTTTAAAGCAATTTTCAGCAATTTTAAAGTTGAACACGAATACAATGCATAAAATATAGAATTAAATTACGTAAAATTATCAATTCCTGCTACTTTAATTCGTTCAACGCGGTTTATTTACAGCTGTAATTTTCTCGGTCTTACTTACTTAGCTTTAGTGCGTGCAGAAGTGGTGACTTTGTATACGACGGGATAAAGAACACGTAGACGACTGATGGACCGAAAAAAAGTGTGAACAAAAGGAAATAGACTATGACCCGCTCTTCAATAATAACAAGAATGGACTGGCTGACTGACTGGAAAAAGCTAAAAAATAATGTGCGGGCATTGCGTAAATGCATGTAGAAGAACAGTAGACGATACAAGGATCTTGTATGGGCTTATAAAAATGCAAGTATAGAAAAAAGATATGGTGATGGGAGTCTCTGTCGGTGGAGTACAGAGTATTGTCATCAATTTCTTTTCATTTCTCGTGACTGTCACCAAAAACGTCCTTTTTGAGACCAACCCAACCATCCATTCTAATGTGCAAAGAGAAACAATTTGAGCAGAGAACTAATGCGAATGACAAACAAAACAACTATAGTACGTTCCAACTCCGAGGAGAAGATGTTTGAAATTTTTGTTGTCTCCGGTTTTGTGCATTGTCATTGGTGGGTACTTACTTGTTCAGTGAAACTTGTCTCCTTGAGTGACTGCCGCGCATTTTTATACGTGCATGTGAAAGGGAGAAGGACGGACAACTTATGTTGCCAAAATGAACTATTTGTGTGGATATCCTTTTTATGAGAATTAGTGTCACTCTATGTCAATTTCAAACTAAAGCGTTGGTTTAAGGTGAAACTTGCAACACTATCATCAATTTTTATTATCAACAGAATGATTCCAATATGGATAACATGCCGTCAGAAAAGAAACAGTTTGCAGAAAGAAAGATTGCTCAAAGTTTTGGAACAGTCCGTTTTTCACACCCACTGACTGACTGATGTGTGTTGTACTTAAACTGTACACACTGTGAACTTGAGACTTGAGAATTGTAAGTTCTGTACCAAAAGGGAGAACCGTTTCCTTAAAATCATAGGAAAGAAATCCTATTACTCCAAACGCACTTGCTTTACAAGAAGTGACAGTAAAAAATCTGAACATGCAGTGAGTGAGACTACGGAAAGTAAAACATAGCTGGTTAAGAAAAATATCTCAAGTACTTTACCATTCACCACCTAAGAACAAATTGGGGATGCGAGCAAAAAATAACACACATTTCAAAATAATTCTCTAAGGTTTGTAAAAACAACAAATATATAGCCATGTTGAACACGTCGTTTATTTAATGAGCTGGAATTCAGAAATATCCACACATGTGTAGCTTCCATTGTATCTAAGCAGGCCTAACAATCTCACTGACTGAATTGAGAGATATCCATACCATAGTATAGTTTCAATCATTCACCTCAAAACCCTACCGTACCAGTTATCACAATTCCCCAAACGTCACTATCTAATGCATAGTCAAATTTTTAAAATTTCCACTTGAGCCTATTTCAACCGTTAAATTCACAGTTTAATCTGCACCAACATGTAATACACATATTTAGTTACCCGTAGAAACCAATATCAATCAAAACTGTATGAAAAAAACAGGAGACAATGCAAATGCTACAAACCTAAACTCGTAAAAAAGGTGAAGGCACTTACCTAAAAGTGAGAATGGTGAGGGGACGATAGGATTTGTGTGACAGGTGATTGGACATGGACATTCCCCAGTAGTCATTCCACCAAAGGTCCCAAGAGCTGGACCGCACATCTGGATTCCGAACAATGGTCACAATGTCATCATGAACAAAATCTCCGTGCAAACTATTCCAATAAACCATGATAGCCATGAAGAACACAGTGGCAGCTCCAGTCCACCATTTCCACTGGTCGGCTTTCCTTCTCCAGTGAAACCGCAGAGGACTCCCTTTGCCAATTCGTGGGCTGGATCCCTCTTCATTATTTCTTGTGGTCAAGGTTTCATTTCCACTGCTGCTGCTACTACTGCTACTGCCACCACCACAACCCATGTTCAAGTTGTAGTTCAACCCATAGTGCAAACCATGATGATGATTTGATCGATTGTTACAATGATGAGTGTGGGAATGTCGATTCTGAGTTCTACGTTTCCCCTTGTTAGGGCTACAATCTTTGGGAACCATGTTGGAAACGGACTGCTCACAACCGTTAGAAAATAGAAGGGAAATGGAGTTCCACAAATTACTACTAGGGGATGAATTCCTGTGGTCGTATGAAGAACTTGATGAGAAAAGCATGTTCTTTATTTCCCTCTGCCTTCCACCCCATATACAATTGATCGGTTTTACAACTAATTTCGCCCTAGGAGAATGATGCAAGATTGTTCATTGAACTTCATCCGTCATATGGATCCAAAGGGTAGCTAAGTTAGTTATAGTTAGATCGAAGAAGAATTGATCTCCTGTAAAAATACAATATACATGGACACATTACAATTCCATCCGCTTCTTGTCACAATAATCAAATTACTGCATGTGCATATTAGCATATTAGTTCCATTTCTGGACATTCTATGAAACTAACCAAATAGACTCAGAAATGACTAAATTATGTGTTTTGCAGAGCTGCAGTATGCACACGGTACAGTTTGTGCGTAGGATACAGGGGATGAGGGCTATATACTGGAACCAAAGAAAGTATGACATTCAAATAGAAAAGACAAACTGGTTGTTTGGGAGGCTTGTAAGTGTTTCACGCCCTCCTCAAGGGAACAGAAACAGTTTATACGCTGTGTTGTTCATTGCAAGAGCCAAACCAGTCGGTCCACCAAGTAACTACCGTGCAACAAAATGTAACCTGCAATCCATATATACTAACTGAATATAGGTAAGGAATGGAAACAGATTCTAATAAAAGTTGAATTCCCAGGTTACAAAAAAGGTTGGCTTTTAAAGACCTGCACGTTTTTTTCTCATCTAATTTAATTCATTCCTCTCATAAGCACAGAGCGCATGCATAATAAATGATACACTCTCTAAATGGAAGACAGTGAAAGGAGTGCATTTTTCACAAAGTGACAAAAGGGGGAAATCCTCTGCTCTGCTCTCACTATGATGCTATACTGAGCACGCAAAACTATTGCTAGCTACTCAATACAGCTAAACGAGCTCAGCGCTAACAATCTCCCTTCTGCATCAGGGAACACAAACAAAGAGAAAATAAAAATAAAGTGGGTCCACAATAATAATAATCAGAAGAGAAACAAACGATTGTATTCGATACTGTTATCCCTAAATGTATTAAAAGGGTGAAACACCTGGACCTAGATCTTGTAGTTAATGTATAGTTTAAAATACTTTACTAACTAAACATTGCAAGAGAATCCTCAGAAATGCAATTCGCATTGGAATTACATTGCATTGTATGACCGTATTGGGAACGTGTCGAGTTCACCAAAACTTTATTTATTGTTTTCCCTGAGCACTTTGGACTGACTACCTAATCCGACTGATTTAATAATGGGAGGAAATTGGAAAGTGGTTCCGATGGACTACATTTGATCAACATTTATACATAATGGATGGGTTAGTCTTCTCCAAGAAGGTGTTCTCCTTTCATCCTACACACATCTCTTGTTTCTTTTTACAGCGACTTTTAAGTGTGGATGTGCTATGCATACTACTGTCTTAAATTTTCCCTTTGTCTAGGAATGAAACAAGTGATTCTTGTGCAAAGTGTACGCAACCAAGGAAAATAAGCCATTCTCACACTGTGTACAATGTATCTCCAGAATACAATACAACAAATACTAGAATCATTCCTTCCAGTTTCCAGCACACTTACTTACAATATAATATATATAACTAACTAACTAACTAACTACATATGTATATGCAGTAGCTGGTTGCCTCCACTTTCTTCTTTGGTTAGTTACCTGGAATGAAAGCTGTTGTTGTTTCATTCTATAGCTGTACATACAGACGTACTGTCTCAACAGCGAGTCTACACAAGTTTAAGCTTCCGCGTGATCTGAATTGTAATCCTAAATTGGATGAAGCTAGTCTATGAGGAGAACTTGGAATTGTTGTAGTGCGGAAAACTTTGTACACTCCACTTGTGTCTGACTGAATGAGTGAGTGAGTGACTGTGAGCCACTGGCTGGAATTGTTTTCCAATTAGGAGTACAACAGCTAAAGTACGTATCCTGGATATTAGTAGTGGATGTCACCACCAAACCTCCCATCCTTACAAGACCAAAGAAACTCGAAAAGTCAATTCCAGCATGTCCTATATAGTAGTCTTCACTTACATGCAAACTAAAATGGTCACCTGGTCATACGGACTAACTGAGGGTTTATAGTTTAGTTCGTTAGTTTGCCAGAGACAAACTATGCCTATATTCGTTGGATGGACACAATAGGAATAGTCCTATTCACGCTAACTCGTATCCACGCATACCCGGAACAAAAATAAAGTCTCTGTAAGACCATAGATAACTTTGCTTATTTTGGGTATTACTAGAAATGGAGCATAGACTGCAGTTTTTAATACATTCTGAAATCAATGAAATCTTTTGTGACAGAACGCACCCGAGATTCCATAGTGAGTTCTTATCTACACAACTACTGAACGGCGTTGAATTATGACTATGTACAATATGTATCGTAAAACATTGGTTTTTAGTATGAAAAAAATACTCATAATCGCATATCCAGAATCGACAAATGTAGTGCAAAAACGGCCGTATATTAAGTGATTTAAAGTTTTAACATGGAAAATTGGTATTTAAAATACAGGCGAGCAAAAAAAAAACATGACAAGAATAATCCCGTTTGCAGGTATCGAACTCTGGACTACCCATCTACGACTACTACGACATGGACTACGCAACATTAACAACTAGTCTAAGGTAGTACACTTGCAAGGCACACGCAAAATTCTCCTTTACATGCCGCAACTTGATTTACACTTAAACGTTTATTATTCAGCAATTAACCAACAGATTTACGATAAAAACTAATCACCAGAACTAGGCCGTAATTACAATCACTATGCAAAATTTTACGACAATCCGTTCAGTTTCGTGGTTGCCTGAACCGAAACCGTGTTAATGTCACAAAGATTTTGTAGAAGCTTTTGGGTGAAAACCAAGCTGCAATGTATTTCAATGCACCTTCCCTACTCTGCGTCTCTCTCTCTCTCTCTCTCTCTCTTACTTTCTCTTCTGTGGCTGTTCTTAATAACTTTGCTAAAGCAAAGTTAATAATGCTATAATGGGTAATACTGCGTGAACGCCTTTTTTTAATTTTGGCCTGAAAAACTAAAAAAATAATTTATAAGTTGGATACTGTCTTATGTTTTAATGATAACCTGCTTAATTTCGGAAAATTGCAAACATTGCGTAAATAGAGTGGTTTCAGCGACAATTTATGTATCGCTATTACATATCAAATTGTAATATTGATGCATTGCTTACTTAAAGAAGTATTTTTTTTGCAGTCGACATCCAAATCTTATATTTAATTCCGTTCAGTCTGTCCAGTCCAAATGAAAATCATTTTCATTTGACAGTTTAAGTTTTAGAATGTAGAATTTATCTTGTGATTTTTCTCTTTAACTTAAATTCATTTGGTCTTCATATGATTTTAAAATGATAAAAATCTCTTTTTTTAGACATTTTTCGATTGTTGTTGTGGTTGAAGTGTTGTTTGTTTTAACCCGTAAGAAGTCTCGGATCCCTAAGAGGATATTTAAAATGGAACTTATGAAACGTTGTTTGCAGGAGTTACGTATTTTGTTACAGGTTTACGTTGTAATGAGGTTACGGATATTTAGCGTCAAGATTTAGCGTAAGAGATTCGTATTTGGCGATAAAATCCTGTAAGATTCGCTTTACATTCTTGGTTAATTTATTACTGTTACTCACCAACTGAAGAATAGGGAAAGAAAGTTTTGCATCATTTGAATTCAGCGACAAAAGGATACGAAAGCAAGTAAGAGCGTAGTACAGGGATCCTTGCTGTGCGTTTTACTCACTTTGTTTGGTTTTTCCGAAAAAGATAACGGATTCACATGGAAATTATTCACTTCTTATCATCACCCGGATTGTGTGTACACAGAGAAAGCAATTGTGTATGAAGAAACCTGTAGTTTATGCTTTGTGTATATCGTTTTTGTGCAAACTAAACTTCGTTACTCATCCACTCAAGATTTTGATAAAATTCAGTTACTTACCAAAGTTCGTTAGTGTTCTTGGATCTAGGAAATCATTCACAAGGCAATATTTTGATTCCAAATTCGCATATTTTCTCACTTTTCTATGCTGTACCGTCTCACTTGGAGGTTCTACACGGACAAAGGTTGTTTCACCTAACCACAGTTTTGGAGAAATCACAACCCAACATTTCTAACAAATAACTTATACACGCAGCTATTGGGGCATCCTAAAACTCGCTTCAAATCATGTTCACATAACTATGACATTACCCCTTGTCATAATCCTAATAACTTGCCTTCTACTGTTCAATCCTTCCAGTTACCAGTTAAACTTAAACATCCAAACTCCATACAAACAGAAAAGGAAAACCGAAAGCAGACTGCACTAGCTAACCAACTAACTATAAATTCTGGTGCACATTTCAACGAATGCACTCACGTACTCGAAACTGCACATTTGAGTCGTATGTTTTCATTATACCATGATTACGGGTAGTTAGTTGAGGGCAAAATTCTTGCACAATAGTAAAACACCACTCATCTGGTAACAAGATCCTTCAGTAATTACAGTTAAAGAATAGTAGTCTCGCCCACTACTGCTAGTTACCTCTTTCGAATATTAATCACTCAATTTGTGTCTCTTTTCTTCACAGAAATCAAAACTAACTACATGTTATCGCTACTAACTAACTATATTTACTATATGCATGACTATAAACACACACAAGACTGGAAATGTTAACTGCCAGCTGTTCACTTGTTGTCGGCAAATTTGCCTCCCACGAGTGGAGTGGTAAGTTCGTGAGGAAAGTTTTAGAAAGTCAACAATTCTGGAGCCGATGTGGTTACACGGGAACTGCAGACCCAATACTGACTGTTGTGTTGGTGAATCCAACCGTTTTAGCCTGGCTCAAGTTCAAATTCGGGTAACAGACTGCAGTAGTGAGCGAGTGGCAGCAGCAGCTCTAGTTCCCGGTTATTTTTTCAAGGGGAGAGCAACAAGAGGAGAACACAAAAACCACTGTGTGAATGCAGATAGGGAAGACACATGGGACGCACGCACATTGCACGCTCGTAGCTAATGCATAAATGACTACCGTGTTATCTGTGACCGACTCACATGCATAACTACATTGTAACGGCGATATCTGGGCGACGCTCGCTAGATAATGATGGCCATGGTTGCCGAAAAGACGGATCTTTAAAGTCAGTTAGTTAGTTGGGTGTTTCACGATTTGATCGAAGGCATATGTTGAGGGAGAAAAGAATCCTCTTGGATTAAAAAAAATCGCAAATAGGCTTCTAACTCTGTCATGGAGGCATCAGGGCATTAGTATGCGAACAAATTGCACTGACTCTGAATCTGAATAAAATGCTGTCATATTCATTGGCGGCATTTTTTAAAATAATATTTTTGACAGTCTGGATTTTTGTGCTATTTTTACGGCGTAGGTCTAAATGATTGTATGCAGGATTGCAGGATCGACCATGTATAAAGTTCATGCTGCTCAAATGGATTAAAATGTGACCCTGACCAGACTGTTGCCGCTCATTCGGACTTGAGATTCCCCCTTCGGTCGCCTTTCCCCCATGTGAATGATGATGATAATGATGATCATAATCGTAATGACAGTACTTCACCTACGCATTCTGGGTTCGTATATCAATTTGACGTAATGTGCCTTTAAATTGTGCAGTAATGCTACACTCGAGTTGGGTTTAAGTGAAAGTTGAGATGTGATGAAAGAAGAGCGGACGAGGAACGTTGTTTTCTACAAAGGTTATTATTTGTTCTTCTCTTTCGGGCTCTTTTCTTCGGGTTCTTTTATCTCGTTTTCTTTAACCCACTGCCTGGTTCTTTGAGTGGGTTGGAGAGAAATCCACAGTTTGAAGATGATCTGTTCCCAATGGAATTCCCAATCTTGTTGTTAAGAGAATCAGTAACTTAGAGTTATCGGTAATTTCACTTTAAAAAGGTCAGATGTGTAGACAAAATCATCGTCGAGACAGAAATGAAAATAGATTTTTCAATTCGTTACAAGTCTTTTTACGGAATTCACTTTTTTCGTTTTATTTTGTCCATTTATTTACATTTACAATGCTTGGACCCGTCTGCTTTTCCTTTCATTTTGTAAGTAATAATGGTTTCCAAGGGAAGCGATATATGGAATTGTGTTTCTGTTTTAACTGAACCAAAATTTTAACATTAGTTTAGGGTTTTAATATATTCTATTGATTTGGTGCGTTTCAGAGACCTACAGGGAAAACATTTGTATGGAGCACGAGGGGAAATGGAGGAGACAATGAAAAACACGGAAAAGGACATGGGAACATCAATAGTTGGAGTGAGTGGAATGAATGTACCCAGTGAATGAAGGAAATTCAGCGATTTACTGATTGTTTTTGTTTGTGTGTATGGTGTGTATAAATATCCATCTGGTGCTATCAGTAGGACGACCGAATCGAACCAAGGTACACTTGAAAGGATAAGATCACAAAGGAAGTTTCGTCACACAAAAGACATGCGTACGATTTATGTGATCATGGCAAGGGAAAAAGGCTGAGTCGTCCATATTAAAGGGAAGTTATGTGTAAGAGTTGCACAAAAACTTAAACAACCAAAGGTCCTCCAAAACTATCCTACTACTCCAATACTATATGATGATATGATATGGGATCAGAAATAAAGGTATATTTATGAGTGCAAGGAAAAGGATGGTAAATATTAAAAAGTGCATCGCCGATAACATTATGTCACATAATGAGAAAGTAGATAAGTTGTGTAATCATTCTGTGAGGAGTGGGTCGCAGCCTGTAAATCATTATAGAGGTGTGTCAAATTTTTACCTTCTATAGCGTTTTTAAAGCAGTGAGATGATGGTCACTTTTGTGAGCGGAGAAAAATCGGTGTGGCAATCTTTTCGTTACCAATGATTGTGACATTCCGTAGGTTTTTCCGCGTTTCCCACCGAAACAACTGATATAAAGCTACCTGCACAGTCATTTGTACAGCTTTACGGCTTGTCACGCACAACTCCTAATACATACGAATACATTTCCTAATTCGAACTCTAAGTTGGCAACTTCCGTAACTACATTTGTTATGTTCAACTAGAATCTCATCCTATGTGTTTCAGTCATTAAAATGTTCTCAATTTCATTACATGTCAAAAGTCAGAAAATGTCCTATTATCAGCCTTCCTTGTTTCCAACTTATTTTGTACGTGCTTCTTTTCTCTTTTTCAACTGGGAGCTTTGTTTGGCTCACGCAATAATGATATATAAGGAGCGTACAATGACACGACTCTCAGTCAGTCTGACAAAAATAAGGAGTACGCAACAAACCATAGGGTGGCTTGTACAAACTCAAGGCAAACTAGTCAGCAACTTAATAATAGTGTTTTAAGTTTGCTCCCTGTACAAGAGCAAAAAAAAGTGTCATTTCAGCATTCTATGTTCTTTTTTACACTTTGATTAAAAGTTTTTGGATCTTTCGAAGTAATAGAAACGGAGAAAGTAGAAAAACCTCTACTCACGTCCAGTTTTAAGGTGGAAGGAATTAGAGACTATGGATCTAAAAGACAATGCGTGGTAAACTGAAAGCTACTTCCAAAAGATAAATAAATACGAGTCGAGCGGAGTTTGGAAGAAATTCCCGGGGAAAATACGTTTTCTACCATGTCCACTAATTCTACAAGTTACCACTTTTGTACTATTTCAAACGGCGGCTAATATTATGTTCATTAGTTTACAGCCCACATATTCAAACGCTTGAGTTTCATGTATGGAATATGAACTGAATCGAAAAGGAAACTCCAAAAAAGAGAAATAAAACTTCCACTTTATCATTTGGCAATCGTATTCAATGAAATCATTACATGAAAATAAACCACAACGAGTGGACAGTGGACATAAAGAAGTAGTTGACAGTTGAGCATGTTGCTTATTATAAAATATTAGTCCAATTTTCAATTTGTAGGTCCTGTTTGCCATGTCTCACAACCGCTAAATATCTTTCAGTCAGAACGACCAGAAATGGGGAATTTAAAAAAACGCGCATGCGAAACCAGTTTTTTATCCCATCATATTTTTCATGTCTAGCAACCTCTGAATACAGAAGTTGATCGACCAACGGGTTATTCATGATTTTTTTATTCTCGTTTTCCCCCTTGGGGTAATGTGTTGACATGCTTTGTTCGCCTCAGCATCTTGCTAAACACAGAATTTAAGTTGGATGACTCAACTAAGGCTAAAGTTTCAATCAGAAAATCTTGGAAACCAAATCGTTCGTTCGAATTACGTTCCACAAAAATTTCTGTTTCCTGGCTAAAATTTGTAATTTTACCCTTTAAAACCTCAGTAAAACTTTGGTAAATTAATATTACCCATGATATTGCTATAATATGCCAGATATTTTTCGATGAAAGCTGGGCAGACAGACAAAACGAAGAACATTTCATTATTATTTTAAAGCAGCTTGTGAATAGCTTGTGCTTGTGATGGTGTTGTGAAATAGACGTGCACGTGTACGTAAATAACTGCGAGTACATTATCTTGCACTTGGTTAGTAACTCTAAATTCATGACGAAAACCCAAAAATCTGGATCATCCTTTCTATTCTACCCTACCATCTTAATCCCACAATCTCGTACAACATAAGATTTCAACTTTTTACTAAAACTTTATCTCATATTTTGTTCTTACTTTACATTTCCCATTGTCAGCATTCAGTGAGAAAAATATGTGGTGGCGTCTCCATTGTAACACACAAAAAAATATGAGAACGAGTAGGTTCCCTCTCACACGCAGAGTGTATTTGATTGTCGAATAAATGGAAAGTTTTGAAGCTTTTTGCATACGTCGGCATGTTCACATGCATGACAGGATACGGATCATTGGAGATCTCATAACTTCATTCCTCAGGGACTCCTTCATCTTTTTTACACTCTGGTGAACTAAAGGCGAAGCCCAAAAAGAGACATACTAAAGCTACATTAATTTAAAAAATGAGTAAATAATGATGTAATTGATTCTTCTTATGGTTCCCCCAAAGAAACCTGACCCTGTTTCTCCAGCTTTATCAGTTAGTTAGTAGGTCTAGTATATATTAAAGAAGTTGAAATGTAACTTTTACCGATCAGCTAACATAAGAATCCAAAATGCTTCTGCCCAACTATGCATGAAATAAAGGCTTTCACCATTAACTGTTCACTTTTAATCCACGTCTTGACAACCTAGCTTTCCTAAGTTTATTAAGGTCTATTATTTTCCCATCCCCCTATATAGTATTAAAAAACCTTTTCACTTGACATTCAAAACTGGCTACTTCGAGGTAGGTAAGGCTACCAATATGTGACACTATAACTAGCTAATGTAAAAGTTGCTTTCAAATTTAAAACACAACGGCTCAAAAAAACAGAAATAAAATATAAATTACGAAGCTAGCACAACAAAATATTATGAACACAGCTGAACACAAACAGCATGAGAAACCAATACCATCCATTAGTAACTAACTACAGAACTGCAAAACAAATCAGCAACTTTATTTAGTGCATTTGTCGTCGAATTCTCTCAATTAGCGAGTTTCTTCACTCGACTTCAGCAGCACATGCAGGCCGTTCGTTTGTAGCTAGCTGGAGTGCTAGGTACACATTAGAAATAAATTAGGCTTGAGCTCTATATCATTATGAACTGGTTCTTTGATGATTAAACACGTTTCAAACGCAGGTCCCCAACTTTCTTCTGAAGGCCAGCTGGACTCAAGCTGCATTCACTTTCTGAATCACAGTCAAAAAAGCTTACATTTTCCAAGTTTACTCTCTCTCTCTGCTCTTTTCAGTTTCGTACACGTTTGCGTACAAACTTTTAAACCTATATATTATTTCTTGTTCATTATAAGAGTCAACTAAACTCCACTTGGCTTATTGGTTTGTTGGGCTTCTTTGATCTTTGAATTAGTTAGTTTCCATTCAGTCCACTTTCCGTGTGTTGCAAACTTTTCGACTTGCATGCACTCCACTTGAATATGGAAAAGTCAATGGATGTGTTCATTTTTATGCATGTCGAATTTGTTCGCTCAAATCCGATCCCAGCAAGAGCAAAAATCGCATATCTTGTTGGGTAGATATATTAATATATATTAATTACTAAATTTCGGTTGAAATTTCCCGCCCTTTATCTACTTTCAATTGAAACTAACCTAATTTAAAACAGGTCAAGCAAGTACTTCTTCCTAAAATGTCGGACCCCTGTACTTAATTAATATTGATTGTGAGTGGTAATTAACAAACATAGAATTCTAAATCATACTGCGATAGATGATATAGTGCTCACCAAAACGAGTAACAGAAGAGTTCCAAAATGTGCCCGACATGCTCCACTCCTAACATTTTGACAAATACAATGGGACTCCAGAGAATTCCTAGAAATACGGAGGACTGAATCCGAATAAAAATCACAATTACAGGAAATCTAATAGGATAAGCACAGTGGACAAATGAAGTTGACACACCATTCATCAGCGCGCTCATACTATTGGGCCTTTCATTTCAAAATTTGTTGACTCATGAAATGGTCCCCGCAATGCTCCTAGTAATCTAGTAGAGTGCCATTTAACGACCATTTAAATATGCAAGTAAAAACTTGGATCCCTCCGAGAATTCAAAAGCTAGTATATCCACCCAGCCCAACTACCCTTTGATTAGCTCCCATTGTGATTACCCACCCTGTCTTGTTAACTGTACATACTGTGGCTGCACATTGAGATTTGAATAACCCTTGGCTCATTTAGGTGCTTAATAGGTAATCAAATTACAGGCAGTGCGTGTATGTAGCTCATCCATGGAGCCAACCCGATTCGCATGGTGCGCATTATTGCGTCACTAATAACACTCGTTAATGAACCCGGAAAGAAAAGTTTAGTTTCTATATAACTAACTACTGCTTTCATTAGAATTACATGTGTGCCTGCGTACGTACATGTCTAACTATAACTACACGTTTCCTCCCTACTCATTGATTCCCATATGTTGTTGGTCATCTGAAATAATGCTCAACACTAGCTAGTGCTGTACCCTGTCTGTTGTTATGATAATTAATCCGTCCATGGGAAATAAATGACGGAGGGTGAGTGTTCAAAATGGAACTGGGAGTGTTTTCCTTTGCCAATGTGTCCAAAGAAACCTTGATTTATTTGCTGCTCTGGAGAAGAGAAAATGCTTCAAAACTTTGGTCCACACACACACACAATCATCATTACGGAAACTCATCATGAAGAGGGGAAATCTGTTTTTCTGATTCGTATGCCAACAAGCAGATATACATGCATAGGTCCGGGATCCGCCTATGTACGTAATGTACGCACGTAATGATATCATATTGTTAAACTGGAATACTTACTGTGTTATTTCCTGCAATTATAGCTAGCAGCAATGTCCCTCCATATACGGTTTAAAGTGTGTATCCAATTTTTATGATGAAGCACGACTATTCTTTTCGGTTACATAATGTATTGGTAGCCTATGGAAAAACTCACACAATCAATAGCAGTGCTACAGTATAGGCACTATTTTGGCTACTCATTACATTCAATTGGAGGTCGTTTGCACACTTTTCCCGTAGTTTAGCTACTATAGGAGCGTGCAATGCATGATGTTACAGCTCCCATCATAATTATCATCTTCTTTTTCAGTTCCTTCCTATGTAGTAGTTACCTTGTACTTACACTTCCAGTTGTTTCCCATTCTTTAAGTATGGATGGGAATCGGAAAGGTTACTTCTCTTGTTTTGTTTTCCATCATTCTTTTTCCTAATTCACCCTATGCCATTCAAGTATACATGGAAGTCCACCATGTTGGATGGTTGGGAATTGTAAGTTGGTTGAACAACTTGTGGAACAAACATTTGTTGCCAAATCCTTATAGACAGATATTTATGGTTTGTTTTGTTCAACTCGAGTCTCTACATAAAGGTCTGTTGGGCATTGCCAAAACACATCATTTAATGTTCATACTATGGCTATAAAAATGGTGAGTGATTATTTGGTTCATCCATTTAGTACTAAATGACTATATTGATGCTGGGTGAGGGCATGCATTACTGTTCCTGCATAAAAAAAGCATCAGTTTTAATAGAATCAGATTTTATTTATTACTTTACCATGGTAGATATTTAACGCTGCATAATGCAGTTGCATCATATATTTACTATTATGCACCCGCAGGGATGTCAAAACTTTCTATTAAGACTACTAGTCAGTTAATGTATACAACAGGGTAATCTAAAGTCTTTTCTGTAGACAAAAGATAACACTACTACTGTGGACAATTGGTGAGTAAATGGATGCTTGTATAGCATATCAAAGATGCTGCTAGCTGAAATAATGAGCTCTGGCTGGAAGACTGAGAAGCAAGGGACAATTTAGAATCAACTCGTGCGAGCCAAAAAGTGTGTGAAGCACCCAAACTTATTTTTAATATAATTTATACGTGTCTCCCTTTTCTTTGGATTTTCACCCTTTGCCCACCACCACCACTGTTTCACTGTTTGCCTAAACGGGAGTCTGTTGACATCCCCATATGTATAGCTTGAAGGCGATACAATGAGTCTCATGAATACGAGTTTCATTATCCCGGTTGTGAACATCTCGATAGTTAGTTTCCCTGCTTTTCTCGTTAGCTACTTTGGAATGAGTGAATGCCGAGATACAGTCAAACTACTGTGTGAAAAAGAGCTTCCTCTGTCTACAATTAGTTAGTTAGTGTCTAAAAGTTAGTTAGTTAGTTAGTTAGTTTTGTAGCCAGTAAAGCATAAAAATATGTTGAACCGCGTACATGCATTCAGTAGATTATATACAGGACACTGTGGTGAGCGAAGGAGTGAGGCACAAGAGTGGGTCTGTGAGTGAAAGGCAAAGTTTGATTGAGCTGTTGGAGATTATTTCCTTACTCATCCCTTCTCATGTTGAACAGCCTTCATAATCCTCTGGAAATCAAGTTTGGAAAATAGGTTTACGTGAACAGAATCAAATTATCTGTATACCAAAACTACGGAAATGCAAAGAGACGTTCCAGAGGATCCATTGTTTTGCACCGCATTAGTAGTTATTTAGTCTGTTATATAGTTATATTTAGTTAGTTAGCTGCACGCAGCGGCGACAGCGGGTATTCTACTATGCAGATATCTGTGTATGAAAGGAAATAATAGAACAACACTGATTTTTCAGTAATAATAATAGTAACTAACTAACTCAGTGTTTAGATATGAATGAACCTAAAAACTAAATTGAATAAAAAACCGTCACAATGCAAAATATGAAGTAGTTGCCTGTATGCAATCATCGTCTGCATTGCTTTTGGACGCCTATCCAACGTGAAGTTAAATACGAATTTTTAATAAATTTTAGCAGATCGACACCATTAACACTACAGAGTTTCACTCCCAGCAAATTTAGACAACTAAGGGAAACTTTCGAAACCACTCACTGTGGAGAGAGGTGTGCAAAAGTGAGTCAAACTTTACCGGAAGGAAAAGGGAGAAAAAGGAAACGAGCAAGTCACACCGTTTCCCCATCACAGACATATTCCACTTTCACCTATGTGCCGTAGTAAGTAAGTAAATACTAACTGCCCATGTGGAATTGACTAATCTAAATGTGAAACTATGCTCCCACACAGATTTAAAGGACTGTAGAGTGCCATGTACAATGAATGCTGCGAAAAAGTTAATATGCAAAGTTTACACATTCCTTTGTTTCCTCATTTACTCACCATCTAAAATCTTTTTCGCTCATAATCCAAGCCTAAGGATCTTTTGGACGTGAATGTGACTCACTGAGTAACTCCCATTTGCTTCCTCTATGAGTTTTCCCCGTGCAAGCCTGACTCAAGTTTGTTGATGAAGTGATTGCTTGAGACAATACTAATGTGGGGAGAAAATCCACTTGAGAGACAAGTCCTGCGTGCAGTGTGTATAGTGCACACATAGAATGGAGAAAACATAATCACAGATGGATGATGCCTACATAGGGCATGCACGTTCTGGTTCCGTGATTTCATATCATCACTACTGACTGACTGAAGCAATAAAATACTTGTGCAAGCACTATATACTGTACTCGCTAGTATCACGCCATCATGTTCGGCTGACTGCAAGTGCGTACGTGGTGCATAAAGAACTAAATTGACAATGGGAAAAGATTATTCCTCGCGGAGAGGGTGAGAGAGAGAAAGGTATGTATATTTATATATTGTAGGTAGGTAAAAGTAAATAGAAAAAAGAGAGCACAACACAGAGGGAACTTGAGTGAGGCACAGACAAACAAATAACGTACAGATAAATACAATAGAAAATAGTGAAGGAGGACGAGACTCTTGGGGATTTGTTTGATTGTATTGTAATGTGTTTTATTGCTTTTTATTGGATTTCACAGCTTTACATTATTACAATTCACTTCACCTCAATTCACTCTCCAGTTTTCAAATGCACCCACGACACAACAATAGGGAAAACTGGCTCCCACCAAACCCAAATGTACATAATACATATGATGAATAACTGCAAGCTACACATAACAGACGCTCTTGTTTCCCTTTAATGTCCCACCGCACACTCATAGTCCCATGGATGCGGACATAACGCAATTTCATATACCAATAGCTATACTACACACAGGCAATAGTAAAGTGCATCCATGCATATGCGTGCCCACTGAATCCAACAACCTGTGTATACCACAAAGGATGATAAAAATACTACCAAGTCCATTGCCATATTATATTCGCTAGGCTCAAAAAAAGGGGAAACTATTCCCACATATCATTCATTTATTCATTCATGCAATCATTCCCTATGCAATCAGTTAGTTATTTCACAAGTATTACTTGCATAGTTGGCAATTTTTAGGGAGAGAAACATACCCGTCCGTTTCAGTCAGTCCAATGAGAAGAAGGGATGAAAAGGAAAGTTTGCAATCAAAGTTGAACAATAGAGGTGGGTACAAATGGTCGTCTCAATAAAGGAGCGGAAATGGGCTAAAACTACAGTTATGTGGGTACAGGAAGGAAAGATGACGGCATAGCTCATATTATAGTGCGTCCCCATGCATTTCGCCTTCTCCAAGACAGTGCGCTTTGGTGCACACTCCGTCATTATGACATTATGAGTGGAGAGTATAGGTAGGTAGGTAGTCATCGTAGTAAGGTGAAGAGATACTAACTGGATATATCTGCAAGCGTAGAGAGCAAACAGAAGCCCTCATAAAATTTCTTGTTGCAATAAATAAGTAACGAAATTGCTCCTTGGCACACAAGGACACTTATACAAGTACAAGCCGCCATCATCATGTAGATGAATGCTACAATATGAGGGGGACAAGCTGTTCAAGTAAAAAAAGTGTGAGTTTCGTCTCACATTTTTTTAATCTTCTTTTCCAGTAGATGAGTTTTGGGCTCAATGTTTTGCCCATTATAATGCATACAGAATGTGTAGTGGATTGGGTGCCCTCTAAATGTAAACAATACATTTACATGAACATGGCTAAATTTGATATCTTATGGGATGCATGGGAAGCAATTCGAGGCTTGAGTGCATTAACAGCAATAGATTCAATACCATAAATCTCCCATCACAGTTTCACAGCCAGGATTTATTTACATTGGAAACAGATTGCATTTTCCCCTTTTTTTGGAGCTCCACGCGTTCCCATGCGCAAACAATAGTTTAATTTAGTTACAGTAGGACTATTTGAAACTATAGGCTGCTATTCTTCTGCGATTAATTTGAACATACAATGATTACTAACTATATTTGCTGTTTATGAAACCACAGGAATTCATCAATGGATTACTTTCATCTTATGAAATATTGTGTTCAGCAGAACAATGGTAGGTATAGACAATGCACATATAGGATGTATGTTGATAATAGAATTAGGAATTAATGCTAACAGAACCACCACTACATTACTTTTAATCCCTTTTCTGTGGTTCAATCTGCTCAGGAACGCTACTTACTTAGTTAGTTAGTAAGCATTGTAGACAACAGTACTCTGCTTACACCATTTCTCAAATGAGGAGATTAGAACTACTTTACAGAATTTGAGCACAAGAACCCTTATTCCATTAGGTATTTACACGTACACATAATATGAATTGCATAAAAGGAGAGTCTGAAACGGAGCATTACTGTACAATAGTATGGAGATTATTGTAAATGCTTCTCTAATTTCACAAATCTATGCATGCCTGATGAGTAATTTCAACATTATAGAAGAATTACGTGTCTGAGTCAGTCAGTTGGATTAGAATTCATCGTGGAATGGTGGCAGGACATGGTCATGTTCAGGTGGCTCATGCCAACTCTCACATGCAATTTGCTCCCAATCCAGGCACACTGACTTCAATCCGTGTTTGTCTCCACCGTGTGTCACAATCCGAATCAAGTAGGGCTCCACCTCAGCTGAAATACAAGTAAATATCATACAGATTTTGTAAAAGCTTTGAACAAAAAGAAATAAAAAATCCCATTCGCGACAAGTTAGTATATAGTAGAGTACACTGTCTGAAGACAGTGACAGTACAATGTCTACTACCTTTTTCATTTTTTGCTCACGTTAAGTTTAAAAAATCGTATTTTTTTTTGGCAATTTTAACTAGAAAAGTAAAATGAGCAATTACTTAGTTAGTTGCTTCATATAAAAAATTTAGGTCACCTACTAACTAACTAACAATGCAGATCAGGATTGCATCCAATGGTGGTTTCTTTCCCTCTTATTGTATAAACAATAGGATTCCTGAACAAAGAGCATATAATAATGCAAATGACATTCAAATGCCAAGGAATGACCCCACTGTGCCACCTGTATGTGTGTGCCAAACAGCAGACTCTATAATTTAATGGGAACATGAACTGTGCTTGGCAATAGCCACTAACCGTACAACTCAAGTGTGCCTACATCATGAAACATGATGCCCGTTTTATACTACTTAAGTTCACACATAATGCCTGCCTGAACTTCATTTAGAATTCATGAAAACAGGAGTGCAACAAAAGCAAGTGGTGCAGTAGTAGTCATATATAATCAGTGTGAGTACAAACTAAAAGACCAATCTCTGTGCTCTTCTAATCCTTGGCTCCAATACACTGTAGCACCATTCAGCCCACATATCTCCGAGTGAGAGAGAGAGAATTGAATCAAGTGCGCTGATTTGCATAAATTAGCATTAATCTACTCATTGAGCCAATTTTTTGCCACATTCCCTCCCCACGGTTTATCCCCATGCCCGTATGCAAGGTTTATAACTTTAGTTGGCTCAGGAATTACTACTAATCCTCATTGCATTATGTGATATACATGCATTCGTACTCATTCTAATACTTTTAGCTAGTTAGTCCGCCCAGCATTACATAATTTGATGAATCCCATTGCCCCTCATTCTCAACTATAATCGCATTATATTTTTTTAAATATCAAGCAAAAACAGATTTGTCTCTCCCGTAAAACAAATAGTTAGTGACAAATCCTGTCTATTCTATATAGCATGGTTCAAACTTTCAAACTGATTTGAGCTAGAATTTCATTGGTCAGTAGTCATAGTTAGCAGTTAGATCAAATGCACTCACAGATTACAGAATGATCCTTCCCATGTCCACCCCAGCCCCATCCATGTCCTTTTTTGTGCCCACCTCCCCCTCCGCCGCCACCC
>Ga0210040_10000949_pt1 | contig 46031 bp, 65 predicted proteins | sample CryGeyCG12114_NA_FD_185462 | JGI IMG/M metagenome (GOLD analysis project Ga0210040, IMG submission 185462) | Groundwater microbial communities from aquifer - Crystal Geyser CG19_WC_8/21/14_NA (SPAdes) (version 2) | ecosystem: Environmental > Aquatic > Deep subsurface > Groundwater | place: USA...
GAGTGGAAAGACACCGCATGTACTCATTGAAGAGTTTCGCTAAAGCGTCTTCTGCCTTTATGTGGTGTAGGGCGCGAACTATCATATTGTGAAGTGCTTAGAAATGAATTGTCGGTAGTAAGCAGGTTCTAGTTCCTGCATGATCTCCATTTTCAGTACCCACACATCGGGGCACAATTCGCGAAACAGGGTCTTGTTGTGCTCCCATAAATCGTGCTCTCGCTGGCACAGGAGAATAATATTGCGCGGGTTGGCCCGGTGGGCAGGGTATTGTTTCTGCGTTAGGACGTGGCTAGGAGTGAGCCGGTAGGTAGTACCGCAGTGGGCGCAGCGGTCTTGATCCTCCTTCACTTGCCGGTAGCCGTTGGCCCGCACTTTCAACTTCACTTTCTGTTTGTCGGAAACCTTGGCTATCTCTTTCCGCGCCTTCACCACTACCGGCCGCTCCGCTTTTATCCTAGCCTGATTGCACGAGGCACACAAGCCTAATTCCCGGTTCTCCAACTTCGTGCAGCCACAGCTACAGACGCGCATGGTTACGCAGCCTGCAGGTGCAGGCCCGCCCGACGCCCTCTTTCCTCGTTGCTCATGCGCTCCAACACCTCCAATACTTCCATGTCCTGCACAATGCCTTTGCGGGCGTTCTGAATGCGCGTCAGAGACTTTTCCGGCAGGGCTTTATTCACGTCCTCGGTGTAGCTGCTAGGCAGCACCAGGTTAGCAAGCCGACCGTGGTAAGCCAGCTTTTCTTGCGGGGTTAATTTGGCTTTTCGTCCCATGTTTGTTATTTAATTTGGTTTGTTTGTTAACAAAACTACCTTTGTGCGGCGGCTATATATGCCCCTGCCTATTGGTAACACAATAAAGGTAGCCAAATAAGTTAACAAACACAAAGAAAAAGATAACAAAGATGAGCACTTCCGAATCAATTGCCGACAGGGTACGGCGGCTGCGGGACGCGGCCGGGATGACCCAGGCCGAATTAGCCGACGAAAGCGGCATTTCCCGGCCTTCCATGAACGAAATCGAAACGGGTATTACCGCCAAGCCCCGACGTTCCACCTTAGTCAAGATTGCCGGGGCGCTGGGCGTATCCACCGACTACTTGCAGACCGGCGGCGAAGTGACAGCAAAGGCAAAGCCAGCTTATCCGGTTATGACCGTCGTGCAATCCACAGAACGCGAACAGGAGCTACTGGAACGTATCCGTTCTTTGGAAGCTGACAAGGCGTTGCTGATTGAAATACTCCGCACCGGGGGCGACCTCTCCAAGCTCGGCGGGTCTTTTAATTTGGATAGCCCGGAAGCAGTCGAAACCTACACGCACCAACGCATGGTAGTAGCTGGCTTAGTCCGCTACCAGATGCGGTTGGCCGCGTAGGTTCCGCTGGGCTGTCCTAACGACTAAGGCCCCGTTTGCGCCCCGGCAAACAAACTCCTTGGTCGTAAGCTGCTATAAAAGAACTAGTTAGGAATCCATGTCTAATCCCATCCTCTCTACCCTTCTTTTATAGCAGCCCCTGACCCGTATCGGTCAGGGGCTTTTTTATTGCCCTACGGCCCGAAAAACGCGGTTTACAGCCGCCTAGCCGCTATTCGGTGCGGCCCCGGCTGCGCCCCGGTAAATAATTCGGAGGCCCGGCGCAAAAAAACCGGGCCTCTTTGACAATCATTTTAGTAGAAAAGCGTGTACTTACTATTCTTGTTAGTATCCACGTTCTCCTACTTTCTATGCAACATTACATGAGTGTCCGCTTTATTTTCCGTCCCTCCGAGGCGGCGGGAACCAATCAGCCCGGCTCCATTATCTGCCGGATTACCGTCGATAAGGCCCGGCGCAAGTTCACCACTGACGTGTCCTGTCTGAAAAAGAATTGGGACGCCAACGCCCAGGCGGTTAAAGGAACCAGTCGGGCAGCGCGAACCAATAACATTAAGTTGACCGCTATTCGGGACGACATTAATGAGCACTACCTAAATCTCGAACGAGCTAAAGAGCATATTACAGCCGACCGGCTACTGCGGCTCTACATGGAGAAAGGCAAGGTGCAGATCAGCATGATTGCCGCGTGGGCGCTTTGGCAGGCGAGCCGCAAACCACTGGTGGGTATTACAATCTCTGCGACTTCGCTCGGCAAAGGGGAGTTACGCGGCAAACGGTTGGCGGCCTTTCTGGAATCGGCCGGGCAAAAGGATATAACACCGGACGAATTTGACGAAGGCTGGTGTGATCGGTTTATGGATTGGATGCGGGTTCACCGCGCCGCCTCCCAGAACTACACCAATAAAGTCGTGCAGAGTGTCAAGCAGTTTCTGAAATGGTGTGTCAAGCACAAGCACGCCAAAAAGAACCCGCTGGCGGATTACTCGTTAAAGTTCGCCCCGCCAGCCACTCCGTTGTTTATCTCCAAGCCCGAATTAGATTTGCTGGCCACCTATCCGTTTGTCTCCGAGGCGCTGCGCAAGGTAGCGGACGTGTTTCTGTTTCAGTGTTATACGGGCCTGGCCTATGCTGATTTAAAACGCTTCAACGCCAAACAGGACACGCAGATACGCGGTGGGCGGTGCTGTATTATTATGACCCGGCAAAAGACCGCCCACAGCACGGGACAGGAAGCGATTATCCCAGTGCTCAACCGCACCGAAGCGCTGTTAGCCCGGTACGGGGAAACCTTGCCCGTGCCCACTAATCAGGTCTATAACCGGATGCTCAAAGAGGTTGCCAGTATTGTCGGGATGAGTCAGAAAATCACCTCCCACGTCGGGCGCAAGACTGCCGGCCGGTTGTGGTTGGACGAAGGGGTGAGTATGCCGGCAGTCAGTAAAGCACTAGGGCATAAGAACGTAGCGATGACCGAGCGTATTTACGTCAAGGTAGGAGAGGAGCTGGTACAGCGGGAATTTGAGCGCGTGTACGGTAAGCAGAAACCCGATAAAGCCGCCTAACCATGAGCCCCACCCACTACCGACTAGCCGAACGCGCCTTCTTACGTCACACCTATACCCGTAGTATCCTTCTCTGCACTGGGTATTTTACCACTCCTTGGCAGTGGTATTGCTGGCGACGACAAGGTCATGCGTAAGTATAGAATTTTGGCATTTCGATTTTGCAAACCCCGTTTCTGGAGCAGGAGCAGGGTTTTCTCTACACCTGATATTTATTTAATATGTAACTGTTGCCAATTTCAAATTAAATAATCATCTTTGTATCACTCCAACACCAATAAGCACTACCGCCATGTCTACTACTACTGCCTCCGCCATCTTCACCGCCGCCCATGCTGCTGCCAAAGTTGCTGATGCCGTGGTGGTCTACAAGGTGCGTTTCTCTACTGCCCTCAAATCGGCCTGGGCTGCCGCCAAACAAACCATCAACGCTATTATGGAAACCCCCAGCACCGCCGTAGTAACTTTCAACAATGGCCGCACCGCCACCTTCGCGCTGACTGCCGAGGCACAGGCGCAGCACCGCGCCACCATTGCCGCTCATTTTGCCGGTGACACTCGCCGTGATGACTCGTTTTACACCGCCGAAATGAATGCACTTGGCAATGCCGAGTATGTAGAGCAGCTGGGCGCTCCTTATTACTTCTGTGAATTAGTAAGCGTAGCACAAATTGAGCGCCGCTTAAGTGGTGGCATCAACCGCTTGATCAAGCAAAGCGGCGCCGAATACGTCGCTGCTGAACGTCACGAAGACAGCTTGTAATGCAAAAGCCGCCTGCTCTACAGCAGGCGGCTTCTCACACGGCCCGATTGAAGCTAGAGCAATCTACTGCTCACTGTCTATTTCAATTCCCTGACGGGTCCGATTAATACTTCACCTGGGGTCCGATTGAGGCGCTAACATAATGGAAGAAACCGAAAAAAGAAAACCCGGCCGGCCCGTCGGCTCTAAGAATCCTGCCACCCACACCGCCGGCCGTCCGAAAGGCCAGCCGAAAACCGGCGGCCGGAAAGCGTCGGGCGTGGTTAAAAAACGAAAGTATTTCCGCCTTGCTGAAGACGTGGCAACTCTTATAGAGTCGCGGCCTAATCAAGCGGCCTTTATAGAAGCCGCCGTGCGCCACTACGTTACAAGCCTGGCAGACAATATGAGAAGGGAAGGCCACGCATAGAATTTCAGGCCAGTAGTATTCCGGAAGAAACGCACGAACAAACGGGTCGTGAAAGCGTTGGGTTCGACTCCCCGCTGGCCTGCTTCATTTTCGCATTAAATCAGGATACTTATCCGGGTCAATGCGCCACCGGCCATCTTTGCTGAACATGTACACGTTGGAGACTTCCCGTACGACGGGATACTCCCAGTGCTTGCGGGTATCCTGCCAGTCGTTGTCTTGTATATCGGCTAGCAACGGTCCGGCGTCTTCGTAGGCTTCGCGGTGGGCATCATCTTGTTTGCTCAGCACGCGAATCTTCCGACGGTAGGCCCGGTTGGCATACCGCTTGTCTTGCTTTTCAGAAACCGCCGTCGTAACACCCACAAAGGGGCTCTTCTTAACCGAACGCGCCATACTGCTAATATACAAACAAACCCGGCAGCGCATACTCCCAATCGAGTATCACTTGCCGGGTTGTAACTACAGGGCAAGTCCAAGCACCCCTGCCTGACGGATAACGCGCTGGGGTGAACCGAGCACCCGTGTTTGCCGGTAGCTAAGCGGCTTGTGCAGTGCAAAGATAACAGCAAAACACCAGCCTTCGCATGCACGGGGCTGGTGTTTCATTCGTTCCCTTTCGGGTTGTGTGATCCGGCGGCCGTGGCGTTCGGATGTGAGAGGTGAAGCAGGTTGCAAGCCGTGGCACCTATTCTTTGCAAGTATGGTACCGACTGACGGCCCCCTTTCGGGCCTGCTTCATTGTAAATATACGAGGCTTTCTCCTATACTAAGAAGAGAGGGGGGGCTAAGCCCACACGAACCCACACGGATATGTACGCTAAATGGCTTTATTCGTACATATCGGGCCTATATGTACACACGGCGTACACATGGCCGACGGCGGCCGGGCAAGTGTCCTGTTTGTCTTCTTCCCAAGATTAAGCACCGACCAGGCCACAGCCGCTGCCGAAAGGAACAGACAGAAGATACTAAAGCCAACGGCCACGTCTTCCGTTATATAGGTATGCAGCCAGTGATAGATGGTGTTCATCTTAGGATGCCTTTGCTTGCTTGCAGTTTTCCATTTCCTCAAACATGATATTGAGCCTTGACTTCATTTCCTGTGGAATCAAGTGAGCGTGCTCTTTGCAGTATGGGTTTCCCTCCTTGTCACTTGTCCAATTACAGGGTGTTTCGCACACCACGCAGCGGGTGGTCGGCTCAAGCACTTTACCGCTGAACATACCGCACCCGTTGCAGAAAGCGCCACCATTGGTATAGCCCTTTCGGTCCCACCCTTTGTCGTGTAGGCAGGCGTTGGCTTTCTCGAATTTCTCAAATGCCTTGGCTTCCGCCTCTTCAACCGTCGCCCCTTCACCCCGAATGAAGGTACCGACGCCGTTACACGTTGGAAAGGCCTCAAAGAAAGCGGTGGTGTATGCGCCCTCTTCGCCGCCGATAACTAGACCGTCGTCCCCGGCCTGCACCCCGCACTCTTCCGGCCAATCTTTCAAGCAGGTATATGGATTATTGAAGGTGCGGCGGGCGAGTTTAGCAGGCATAGTAGTAGGGGTTGATTGAGTATAAATATAGTACTCACCAACCACTTAAACAACTGACTATCAGACTAGTTATCCACAAAATCAACGCCTACCAAAATACGCGAAACCCGTGCCGAGCCTATACCGCCGCCTCATTGCTCCAGCAGGTCTAGTTCCATCTGGTGCGGAGCGACCTGCGTTCCACCGAAATAAAGGCCGTGCGTCAACCCATAGCTGGGCAGCTTGCCGTGCGGTACTTCAATACTACCTCTGTTGTTGCCATCCGTTACGGTAAACCGATACAGAGATTTTTCAACCGTCAGGTAGCAGTAGTACGCTTTACCAAGTTGCAGGCGGGCGACTTCGGGAAAGCGTAGCTGGCTGTCTTGGTTGCGCTTACCATCAACATAGCAATAGGCGACGAGTACAATCGTATCGTCAGCGGGGTCGTAGTACCAGCCGAACCGCGCCGAGTTCTTATGCACCGCTAACAGCCCAAAGGACAGGCCGAAAAGCTTGTTCACATCGAGCTTGTTGTAGTCTGGCAGCGTGTAGCGGCACGACTCAGTAAAGAGCACCATTCGGCGCATGGTGGTTTTACCGAAATGCAGGCAGGAGGCCGACGGCTTGGCTTCGTGCTGGCCTTGGGGGATGGTGTAGCGCATAACTATACGCTGATAGAGCCATCGTACCACCACATAAACAGCGCCAACACAGCAGGAATAGCGGCGGCGGGATAGAAGGCGGGGTCAACTAACCACCCCATCAACAGAAAGAGCAACGCGACAATCTGAAAGATATAGGCGAGCTTTTTGGTTTCTTTTTTTACAGTAGGCATGGTATGTTAAGTAAGGAGTGAGATTAAAGCTGACGGAGTGTTGGGATAGGGGCGGTGCGTACGATGGTATACTTGTGCTCCAACTCAGGAGATGCCACTCCTTTGTTGTAAGGGAGGTGCCCAAATCGGGCTTTTACCAGTTGGCCGTGCGCCCATTCGCGCTCTTCTGCTATGCTGCTGAAATGCCAGATAAGCAAGCCAATGGCAAGGGCCATAGCCCCAATTACCCAGCAAGCGCCGCAGAAGGCCACTTCATAGTTGAAATTCATGGTATGCTTTAATTGAGAGCGAAGGGACGTAAGCGAACCGGCGTAGTCCGAAACCCCAGCCCAGCGGCCGGGTGCCAAATGCGAATAAAGCCAGTGGGTTCCAGGCATTGCACCACCACCAGCGGGCCGTCGGCTGTATCCAGGTGGAAGGGTTGACCAGGGTAATAAGTTGTTTCCATAGCAGAGAGAGAGGTTAGAGGTGCTGGTATTCAGGGATGGCGTTGAAGTTGGGGCAGGTCTTAATCCATTCATCGGCCGTAATCTGCCCGTCCTTGTTTTTGTCCGGACTCGCGTCGCGGTGGCCGAGTACTTTGGCGTTGGGATACATCTTCTTCCAGCGCGCAATGATGAGCAGCAGCTCCCGTTTCTGGGCCGGGGTGCGGGTGTCCTTTCCTCCTTGGCCGCCCTTGTAGCAGACGTGCAGGGCGTGGGAGTTGTAGCCCGCAACGCCGTTGGTGTACAGCCAATCTTCCTGCAAGCGGTGGCGGGTGCCGTCGGCATCGACCATGATATGATACCCCGGCCGGCCTTTCCAGGTAGGGTACTTTCTGGCCCAGTAGTTCTTGATTTCCTGGGTGCTTTGGTTGGGCGGCCCGGCCGTGCAGTGGACGAAAATGTACTTCACATCCCGGCCGGGCGTTACCGCGACGGCGGCTTTGGTTGCTACTTGTTTGAGTGCCTGCGCGGTCGTGGCAAGAAGCTCCGCGTTAAGAAAGCTAAAGAGGCCCATCGTGTCGGTTGGTTGGGGGTTCGTAATCGTCGCCGTCCGTTTCTTCTTCGGTCGTTAGCTCGGGCTTGCCGCGGCGGCGGACGTAGCCGTACGCCGCGGCCCCAATCCCTATTCCCGCCACGCCAAACCAGCCGCCTACATAGGAATCCGGCAAAGCATGGGCGGGAACAATGGTGGCAATCACAGAGGATACCACCAGGATAAAGAGCGCCGTATAGACGGCAATGGCGTTGGAGTTCGGCACCCCGTTTTCGTTGGCGAAGGTGCGCCAGACCAAGCCCGGCGGGTCGCGGCGGAAGAGCTTGCTAAACAGCAACACACTCAGCACCACCACCGCCAAAGACAGCCCCACCACCAGGCTCCACGGGCTACGCAGATAAGCTTGCAGCTCGTAGATACTCATAGCATCCTCCCCACTACCAGCCCCATAGCCGTACTGAATAAGACCCACCCGAGTCCTTTCGCGGTGGCGTGGGCTATCTTCTTGCGGAGCAGTTTATTTTCGGTGTTGGCATCCACGTACATATTCCAGCTGCGGAGCCCGGATTCCTGCGCGGTCTTTTTCTGTTCCTCACAGGTGGCAATGGTGGCTTTGAGGCCGAATACCCTCCGGTCTTGCTCCAGCACGGTTTCATAGAGTTCATCTACCTTCTGTGCTAGTTGCTGCTGACTACGCAGGCCGTCGGCTACCTTGCTTACCTGTTTTTCACTTAGGGAGGGGGTCGTTGCAGTGCTTGCAGTTGATTGGGCCAGGGTAGGTTTCCAGCAGCCGAACATTAGCAGCGTGCTGAGCAGGACGAGATAGAGCTTGGTGGGCATCGGTCTGGGCTTTATGGGTGATGACGAGTTGATTGTAGGTGTCCTTGCGTTGACTCAGGGCAATGGAGTCCACGCGGTTCTGTTCTTTCAGGCCCGCGTACTGCGTTTCCAATACCTGGTAGCGGTGGTTGAGCGAGTCGATTAAGGCCAGTTCCCGTTTGCGTTGGGCCTTGGTCAGCAGCACGCCGTCGGGCTGGGGTTTGGGCCAGAAGAAGATCAAGGCCAGCCCTAGCAGTGCCGCGCCTATCGTGATTTTCAGCCAGAGGGGGAGGGTCATGCGAGTAGACAGGTAAGAGTCAATAGAGCAAGCAAGGCCAGCAGCAGGTACAGCAGGGATCGATTAGAAGGCCACATTATTTGAAGATTTTATCAAGCGCCCACAGCATGACGGCCGCCGCCCACCCGGCCACGACAAAGCCGCCTATCACTTTCCATTTCAGCTCTTTCGCCCAATCCGCAATCACTTCCAAGCTCTCCATGCGCTGCACCATGCCCCGGGTTTTCATGGAGTCGTCTCCCACCAAGGCCACCAGAATGGCGTCGGTTTTCTTGTTCTGCCCAATCACGGCCGCCTGATAGACTGCCAGCTCGTCTTTTAAGCGCTGCTGATCGATTTCCAGCATTTCCACTTTGGCTTCCAAGCGAATAATCTTGCGTTCATGGTCTTGCAGCATAACATCGGGCGGGGGCATAGAAGAGGGCACAGGGGATAGCAGCGGGGTCTAAGACAGGAGCGGAAGAGGGATTAGGCGAAGGCAGGACCAACTAGCTTGTCAGCCGAATACCCGGCTGGCAGATACCCGTTGTTCTGGTTTAGGCTCGCTTCCGGCGGGGTGGCGACATAGGGTACCGGGGCGGAGGTGAGAAAGAGCAGCTGGGGTTTCTCCGTCAGCTGCCAGGCGTAAGAGCCGGCCGGTACCTCCGTAATCGTCGGGGTGGTGGTGGTTTGGCTGAGCCGGTATTTCAAACTAGCCGGTACCGTGCTGGTGTAGGTAGCGGTGGCTCCCTCTTCTTTGGGTACCCAGCCGACTTTGGCCCGTACACCCGTAACCGGATGCTTGTAGATGGTCACGCGTGGTTCCAGGCTTTCGGTGCTTTCATACACCATTTCGCCGAGCAGTTGATTGAGTTGGTAGTACATATTACCAGCCATCCGTCTGGTTTTGTCGGCATTGATAATACCGCAGTAGCTGTAGCGTGTGTGCAGGGAAGGTGGTGTACTGGCATCCTCCATCATGTACATTTCCAGTCCATCCAGTCCTACCCGGTCCATTTCCAGCGCGGTGCGACCCATCCAGTCGGCTTGGTTATTTTCCAGTGTTGCCAGTGGAATTACGTTGTTCACCGCCGCGGCCACGTCCATCGGGCGGGCGGCCCGCTGCGTACTCTGGCCTAAGTCGTAGCCAAACTCGCCAATGAAAAGGAGAAGCTCGGGGTCCATCTTTTCGGCCACGAAATCCGCGAATTCCTGATATTTGGCGGCATACTGCGCAGGTTCCGGTGCCCGGCCCCGCGTAATCGTACCACTTTGCGTAATACCAATGTCCGTGGCGTAGGCGTGATATTTAATCGCGTGAAACGGCAGGTCTACTTTGCCATTGGCCTTGTAGCCCCGGTGTTCGCGGCACCAGTCCAGAATGCCTTGTAGAAATTCTGTAGTAGCGGTAGCCGAACCATCGAGGGCCAGCCGCATGGTTGGGTCAATATTGACAATGCCCGCATCCGGCCCTAGGGTACCTTTGTGTCCGTCGTAATAGGCAGAGGCACGGGCGGCCCGCATCCGGCCGTTCATATACCCTTGTCGGCCTCTCCAATCGGAATCGGACTCGTTGTTGATCTCAATCCAGTTGAGCAAGTCCAGGCCGGTGCGCTTCTTGTTGGTCGGGAAACCGCCGCCCGGTGCCTGATACACCTTGATTCGGGATTCATCTACCACTACCCGGCCATAGCGCATCGTCACCTGGCCAACCAACAACGCCCCGTGCTTGTGAGCTTCCGGCGTTTCCGCGTAGGCCAGCGTAGCCGCCCACGAACCTTGCCATTTGACGGTCATCTGTTCCGTGGTCCGCATATCCGCCGGCCACGTTTCTTGAATCCAGCCAGGGGCGTTTTTCAGCACTAGCAGCACCTCCTGCCCTTGGCTCTTAAGTCCAGCTAGCCACGTATCCGTGTTGAAGCTACCGGCCTCATGCCAACCGGGACCAAGCATATACTGGCCTTCAATCGGCTCCACGCGAAAACGGTCATGATACCCGCGGGTGCGGCCAAACATGCGTTGCAATCCCATCAGGACGGGCGAGAGCAATGACGGATCATCCGACTTCAGTGTATTCCACGGGAAAGAGTTAGCCCCTAGCATTTGCTTGAAGGGCTTGCTACGGCGTACCGGGGCGGTCGGAGTAAGGGGCGTAATCCACGTACCGAACAACTCCACTTCCGAGGGTTCGTCAAAGAAGGCATCACAGACCGCGACAATCCAGGTAACCGGCGTGTCCTGCGGAAGCGTGAACTCCACCCAGCCTTGGTTGGGCTGAATTTCGCCGAGTAGGGTTTTCTCGAAACTGCCCCGCGCGATGTAGTACCACGTAATCTTGCTGTTCCAGTCCCGCGAAAACACCCGGATTTTATTCAGGTTAAAGCGGTACTTGCGCGTATCGATCCGATAGGTGGTCTTATCGTCGTTGTTTTTCAGGCGCATTTCCCCGCCGTAGGTCTTGCGCAGGTCGTTGTCAGTCCAATTGGAGTCCGAGTCGTCGTCGCGCACGTTGTTGACCGCGTACACGTCTTTGCCGGTATAGAGTAGTTCTCCCGATTGGCGGGTGCCGCTATCCCACAGGGCGAAGAACGGATCAGCATCCACTCCTGGTGTAGGCAGGGTGGGTGGCGGTGTTGGGGCATTGAGCTTGAGCAGGTTAATCAGCCCTGTGCTCGCATTGTAGCTGAACTCGTCGGCTCCCTCTACTACGACGTTGGTTAAGGTTACCCCACTTACTACTACCGATAGGTCATGGTAGCGGCTGTAGGAGGGGAGGGCTGAACGGTCAATCGTCCAGGTAACGGTATTACCGGAAACAACCGGGGCGCTGATCGGGCAGAGGCGTTTTACTTCCTCGTATTCCGCTACTTCTTGGAGGTTGTAGATACCCAACCCCTGCCCGTCACTGTTGGTGGGATGGTTGAGCGCGTAGCGCAGGAAGGCTTCGAAGTTGTCGGCTTGCCCGGCCCCTGGCCCGTGGTCGCCAATCGAGAATACCACCCGCTCCCCGGCGTTGAACTGCTGTTGCGCGTACGTTACCTGATTGTCGTACCAGCTGAGCTGATCCGCACTATTCCAGTTCATCAAATGCGGCAGGAACCGGCGGTTGCTGATCAATCGCTGAGGGTTGGTAGCCCGGGGCAACCGTACCCGGTCGCCGTACTGCACTTCACTCTGATACGGCGCGGCGTTGGGGGAGCCATCGCCCCCGAATCCTTCGCTCGTATTCCACAGCATTTCAGCCAGCTCGAATGTGGCACCGGTGTAGTAGTTGAAGCCACCGGGCGTGGTCATGGTGCGCGGCCGGAATCCTAACTTGCTTTCAAACGTGACTTGTGCCCGCTGCAAATCGGCAGTGGCTTCCGCAATACTGTTGAACGGGCCGTGGTTTTCACTATGGCTGGAGGCGCCAAACCCCCGGTGGCGCTTGAACATGCGGTCGAACTGCGCCCAACTCGTAATCTGTGGGTTGTCTTCCGTATCCCGGCCGTTGGTGCCGTTGACTTTGGTGGTAATGGCGAATGTATGGCCAGCAAAGACCGGCTTACCCGCGCCATCCGAAAAGGAAACACCGGAATAGCTCTTGCCATTGGCCGCAACACCTCCGAGCAACACTTCTTCCACTACGGTTTCGTCACTCTTGCCGCCATCATCCGACGTGATACAGAGCCCGAATCGCTTGTTGTACTTCAGTCCGGCTTTGGTCAGGGTAGCGTTGGTGGGCGTACCACTAACAGTAGCGGTAATCTTGAACGTGCTGCCGGTGGTAACGGGTGGTGTTACTACCACCTTCGCGTCAATAAACGGGCTGCCGGTTGGCGCACTCGCCGGGGTGGTGCCGCTGGCTTGCACGCGGGCTTGCCAGGTATCGGCCAAGTGAATCAGATCATCTACTTGTACCGTGGCGTACGGACCCCACGGGCCATCTAAATACTTCAATTCCAGCGGGCCGGAACCGGCAAAGCTCAGTACCCGGGTGGTGGGATTGAAGAAATAAGTAGGCGCAGTAGGTGCGGTAGGAACGGTAGGCTGTCCAACGCCTGGCAGCCGCCGGCCAAAGGGTATGCTTGGGAAAGGAGTCAGCATCTTACGCGGTTTTCTTGGTGAGGGAGGCCTTGGCAATCACAGCGGTGCTGGAGTTGGATTCGACCGAAAAGCGGAATAATCCCGTGGCTTCGGCAGTTATTGGGAAGGTGTTTTCTCCTACTACCAAAGGTTTGTAGCCAAATCCCGACCCATCCGGCCGTACGAACTGGAAGTACACGCCCGGCCCTTTGATGCTTTCCACTGGAATGTCTACCGTGTACACCTGTGCTTTCACTAGTTGCACTTCTGCTCGCTTGGTGTTGCGGCCGGTCAGGGTGAAGGGCTTGGCAAAGCTGGTGTCGGTCAGTAGTTCGGCTGGGGCCACCGTCGGTGTTGGGGTGGTAGGTGCTACCACGACCGGCGCGGTGGGCGTTGGATTAGTCGGTGTGCTGACCCCGGTACCTAGTGGCACGTTCTTGAGTATCCATTCAGCTACCAGCGGTGCGTCTTTGGCAGAGAGGATATGTAATAACTCAGGACGCACCATTCCATTCTCATCGAAGGTGTAGGCCAGCGCGTCGGCGAGGGTTTTGATCTTGGCGAATTGTTCGAGGAGGGTAGCCATGAGGAGAGAGGAAGAGGGGGTGTAGGGTGGCTGGCGGGGAAAGGGCTACAGAGCACGCAGAAGTTGTTCTTGAGAGGAGCGCAGAGGGGCGGGGTTGCGGCCGTTCATCGCTAGCGGCGAGAGTTGAAATACAGATGGCCCACGGCGGCTACAAAAACCAGCGCGAAAGCCGGTACCGCCCACGTCGGAAGCACCAGCATCAGGCGAACTTGGCTAATAGTCCTTGCCGCACCGGTTCCAGGTCAGGATAGGCCGACAAGTCCAGGTTTTGAATCAGATGAATGGCCTCATCGTTGGCACCGTCGTTGATACAGTCCAGTACCTGCGTTTTCACGCTGCGAAACACGGCCCGCACCGCGACCGGCAAGGCCATGAAATCCGCCAGCAAGGCTTCTTTGAAAGCGAGTTGCGCCTGTTCTTCATCGACTGGTACCACGTATGGCTGCCAGTCGGCCGGCAGGTCGGCCTCCTTGACTAGTGTATAGTTGAGGGGTGGCACGTACCGGGCGGGTACCACATCCAGGAAACGGTGCACGGTTTGGTCTAGCTGGGAGACAAGAGCGTAGCGCATATACTTAGAACTGAAGAGGTAGAATTTCCACGCGCTTAATGGCGCCAATAAAGCCGCTGCACTTCACGTAGAGGATGCTGCCAGCCAGATTCTGGGTCGGGGTGAAGTCGAAATAGAACTTGCCCGGTCCGCTGGTAATCGGGTCGTTGTAGTCAAGCAGGGTCAGAACCGAGATGCCGCCCGTGGCCGGGGTGCCGACGGGCAGGTTCTGCACCTCGATTTCCAGCCGGTAGCGCACGCCTTTCTTGACAGCGGGAATATTCTGCTCCAGGTATTTCTCGCCGGTGCTGGTGCTGATCATCACCTTGTTGGTGGCGTCGTACGTAAGCCCCCCTACCCAGCCGGTGGTGCGGTCGGCTGCGTAGCCGGTATCGAAATTGCCGTTTTTCAGCAAGCCCCCGGCGATTTGACCTGGAAACACCAACAGGTCACACACGTTGCCGGTGCTCAGCAGCACGGACGAAGCGAGGGAGAGACTGGCCTGCACGCGCATGACGAAAGTATTGGCAGCCCCCACCCGTGCGCTCAGGCTCACGCCGCTCTCGTAGTCCGCTGGTGACAGAGCCGCCAGTAGCGCGTTGGCCTGCGCCTGTGTTTGGTTGGGGGCACCGTACGCTCTGGTGCCGACGCGGGTAGCCGTATCAACCTGGAATGTGACACCAGCGGCATTGTCCCCCAGCCGCACGGCGCTGATCTGCGTGGCCGCCGGTAGCTGCACTTCCTTCACGCAGATAGCCGGAGTGCCGACCAGTTCTAAGAAAGAAGCCGCAGCCCCGCCCGCGCCTTTCAGCGCAAACTTGTCATCCGCTTCTTCTTTGGTGTAGGCATCAACCGGATTGCCGGGCAGATCCCCCACCGCCGCCCGAATAGCCGCCTGTCCTTCTGGTGTCGCCAGCGCTGGAAGAACAGCCAGGGTACCCAATACTGGCACGTCCTCTTCCCGGAGCAGGGGCATTTTATCCGGATTAAACCCGTCGGGGGTGAGTTGCGGATTATCGTGTAGGAGTTGTTCTTGAGCGGAGCGCATGGCAGAGAGTTCAGGAGGGGAGGGGAGAGAGGTGGGTTACACGGCGCGAACAGCAAACAAGTCGTGCGAAACAACCTTCGTGTCATTCCCGAACTTGCTGAAGGTGAACAGGTACACCCCTGCCGGCAACACCTGCGAGGTATACACCGGGCTATCTAAGCTGGGCACTGTCTGCGGCCCCGCCTGGTCGTAGGTGGGATAGATGGCCAGGTTTGCCCCCGCTACTTCCACGATATCAATCTGTGTTACCCCCAGCTCTGTATCACGCGGGCCGGCCACCAGCAAGCGGCTGGGCTGCGAGAATTCCACGAGCAAGCGCCGCAACCTGCCGACGCCTTGCGTATAATGCACCGAACGTCCGGCCACGGTGTTAGGGTCGGGGGCGGCAGGCGTGTAGAGCTCCCACGGCAGCGCGGCGTCTTCCTGCCAGGCGGCATGAGCGTGCGTAAAGTCCAGCGGGCCGTGCAGCACTTTCGGCGCGGAGACAAAGCCAATGCCGCTGTTTGCCGTGCCGCCGGCAGTCGTGACGCGCACCACGCGGTACTGCTGCTGCGCAACGGCCGGCACCACGAAGGTGAAGGTGTTGGCGTTGACGTACGTGACTAGCACCGACTGCGTGTCGAGCTTAGCGCTCAGTATGCTCTGGGTGAAGTTGGTTCCGCTTACGGTGACCACGTCGCCCGGCTGGCCGGCCAGCGGCGCGAAGCTGGTGATAGTCGGGCTTTGCGGAGTTGGATTCGAGGCGCCGCCATCGGCTAACTTGTTGGCATACCAGATAATTTCCCGCTGCTTGTGCGCGGCGGTGGTGAAGTGCGTGTCGTCGTAATAGGCTGGACCGGGAATCGAAAGCGTCTGCCCGAACGGCTGCGCCGCTGCCCACTGGGTACGGGCCGTGTTGATCATGGCATCGTTCGGGAACGAAGCCGCGTTGCGCTGAAGCATCGGCACCGTGAAACGGGTGTCCGCGTTGAAAAAGCCTTGGCCTTTGAACTCGTTCATCAGCGCCGTGTACTGCGCTAAGAAATCCGTGTTGTTCTCGTCTGCATCCTGTTCAGCGGGGCCAACAAAGGCGTATTTGACTACCGGCGTGCCGTTGCCGTTGGTTTGCATCCAGGCCTTGAAGGCGGCCCAGTCCGCAAACGAAGCCTGCTTGAGCGATCTATTCCACTCGCCGGTGCCGGCGCCATTGGTGCTGATAGCACCTTCCTGTTCGGAGAGGAAAAACAGCAGCTTCTTGCCCTCATTGGCCGGGTCGGCCAGCCATTCATTGATAAAGAACTGCCCCAGCCCCAGCCCCCGGCCGTAGCCCGGAACAATACCGGCGGGAATACCCTGGTCGTTCACGCCCGGCTGCCGGACTTCCACTTGCCCGGTGGCGGCCCGCCAGATGCCGACCCGCTCGTCTATAACAATATCGGCCGGTGCAACATCAGCAAACGGGCTGAAAGTCTGCTCATTGCTTTGCCCTGGTACATTGGAAATGATTTCCGCATTGGCCCACTGGCCTTGCCCGGCGGCCATAGGTGTAGCTGTGGTCGGGTTGGAGGCTGCCCCGGTGCCCGCGCTGTTGGTCGCGGCTACCGTGAACTGGTACGCTACGCCGTTGGAGAGGCCCGTAACCGTAGTAAACGTATTGGCCGTGGTACCGAATACACTATAGGAGATAGCCCCCGTGGGCCGGTAGCGCACGGTGTAGCTGGTAATCTCCGCCCCGTTGGCAGCCGGTGGCGCCCAGGTAAGTGTCACTTGCTCATTGCCTGCCGCAGCGGTAGGGGTGGCGACCTGCCCAGGTGTGGTCGGTGCAGTGCCCCCGCCGCCCACTGCCCCAATCCTATCCAGGGCTTGTTTAATGGTTCCTACCGTGAACCCGTAGAACGCTTGCGCTTCTACACTGGGGTGGTAGAAGTCGGTGGTGTTTTCGGTAATGGTGCCGCCTTGCTGCTCGTTCTTGTCGATAATCTCAATCCCTTCTTGCAGGCTTTCGTAGGTCAGCGAAGCCCCGACTTCCACGATAATCTGCACGTCAATGGAATTGGCGGGCTTGGTAATAGCGGAAAGCGTAGCAACATGGCCAGCCGCCAACGTGACCGTATTGTTCACCTCTGCATCACCGGATAAAGTGCCGCCGATATGCGTAGTACCATGCAGGATGGTCGGTAGGCTCTCGCCTGCCCGGCCAACGATGGACAGGTCCAGGTGTTTGGTGCCGATCTGAAACACAAGCTGCCCGCCCGCCAAAGCCCGTAGGCGGGTCAGATTCCCGACGATAGAGCGCTGCCCGAACGGAATGACCGTGTTATAGGTTAGCTCCAGTGCGTTCAGCACCAAGGTGCCCCCCGCCGGAACAGTGGTGGCTTCTTCCAGGCTCACGTACGGGGTAGGGGCTCCGCTGCCGAGCAAGGCAATACGCGGCAGTACTTGTTTGGCGTCCTGGTTGGCGAGTAGAATCAACGACTCGCGTACCGATTTATTAACAATATTAGTGGCCCCTGTTACCAAGTCAGGGGCCTTCACGGTTACGAAATCAACACTCAGCGACTGCCACTCCCCGTTGCCGTTGTTCAGGTCTGGCCGCCAGTAGAAGGGCTCGTTGTTGAACAGGTTGACAACGACCTGGTTGTTTTGGCCGGGGTGCGGAAACTCCAACCGCTGCCCTGCCCGCAGGAGTTGGAAGGAGTTGGTTTCAAGGCTGTCTAAACGGGTGTCGTGCTCAACTAACTCGTTTTCGGCGTCTACTATATCGGATTCCAGCTCGTCAATCCGTTCTTCGTGCCCGGCTATTAAGCCCCGTACTTCACTGTCGTTGTAGTTGCTGCCGTCCCCCGCCGCCCCTAACTGCCCAATCGGCCGGACGTGGATGATATTACCTACCGCTAAGCCCGGGATGCGCAGCACACCTGCGCCGTCAACCGTCCACGATAAGGGTTCACCTGTGCCAACGGTATCATGGATGAGCGAACCAGCGGCATCCTGATCTTCTCTTTGCAACAATACATCCAAGGCACTCGTGTAGCCGTCTTCTAGTTGTTTGGTGAAGACCCCGTTGACTATATCCTGTGCGGTAACCTCATACCGGCGTATTAAGACAGGATAAGCCGTGCCGGGGCCGCCGTCGGAAGCGGTGGTTTCCGGCAGTAAGCCAGCGTCCGAGAGGTCGGCATACCAGCGGTAGATAACACTGTTGACATTAACCCGCAAGCCGTTGTAGCGCACCACGCCGGGTACCAGCTGACAGGCTTCAGTGGTGCTGGCGTAGGGCTGTGCGGGCTCTTCACCGACTTGCGGTTTGCAGAACCACGCGTCAACAGGCGTAGGGTTGGGGATGCGAAGGCCCGCGCCGGGCTGTAGTTCCGTGCTGGCCATCTAGGAAAGCGTGATTTGGTGACGGTGGTTGGAAGAGTAGGGCACCGCCTGCGTTTTCACGTAGCGCGTGTAGGTGCGGGCCGTACCGCCGATGTCATTCACTGACAAGGCAGAGGCCACGTAATCGCTGGTAATGACCTGGTTGAGGTTGTCAAGGTCTACCACGCTCACAATCGTCTTGCCAGGCGGCACCTCGACTTCAAAGAAGCGCTGGCTTACGCCACTGTCAAGAACAAACTGATTGCCCGCAACCAGCAAACGGCTATCCAACAACCCCCTGGCTTGCGCAGAAGTAGTGGAGGGGCTTGAGGTGGGGCCGTAGAAAAGACGGTAGGAGCCGTTGATGTCAATGGAAGCAGCAAGCGTTTCGCCTTTGTCATTGGCGGTAGATATCCGATACCGGCGGCTTAATCCATTCGCCACTGAAAAGGCTACCGTGGATAGCGACTGTACACCGTCGTTCGGGGTGTTGGCAACGAGTGTTGTGCCCCCTGTTTCGTCAACTATGGTAATCGTGGCGTTGTCCGCCAGATTATTCGCGTTGCTAATAGCCCATTTAAACGACTTGAAACCAGCGGGAAAGAGAGTACCTACTTCTACGGTCTGGCTGCCTTGGTCTTGGATGGTGAAGGAAGAGAAGCCAGGATACTGGTACCGGCTTAGGAGCTTGTTGGCAAACTCGTTGAAGCTGAAGGTTTGCGGACCACCGGCAGGAAAGCCGTATTGGGTTTCCGTGACGTTGGGGACGGTGGCGGTGGCGTCTCCGCCTTCCCCAACCAGCCGTACCCACCGGGCCGTGATCTTGGGACCGGTAAACCGCCCGTCTAAATAGACTTGCAGCGGGCCGGTGGAATCGTAGCGAAGTACCCACGTTTCGTCTACGGTCTGTTCTCCTAGCTCAATCGTGCAGGTAGTGCCTAAACACAGCAAGTCGGTTGTTAGTCCAGCCAGGGTGGTGTCTCCCGGCCGGTAGCCTTCCGTGTCAACACTGTAGCAACGAACGTGCTTGCGTAAGTCGCGGCGGTCGTTGGGGCCGGGCAAGGCCATTCCCGCGGCTTGCAGGATAACCCCCATGCCGACTTTGGCGCTGGCTTTCGAGCCGTCGGAGAGGGTAAGTTCCACCTCGAAAAGAGAGCCGAATAGTTCAGCCGGCGCGCTTACGGTGCGCGGTATCTGCCCAATGGTGCTGGTAAGGGCGGGGGTTGCGTCTGCCATGACCAAAACTACCCTCCCCCTGTCCTGCGACGGGGCCGCTGGCGGGGGTTTGGTTGAGTGAACAGGCCGCTAGGCAGGTAGCCGAATCCGGATAACACCGGAACGCAAGGAGCGCACAATCCCCGCCGTGGTCACCCGGGCTCCATCAGGCAGGGGGTTGTCCGGTGCTGCTCCAATCGCCCGCAAGGTCAACCGGGCCACGCCGGTTACCTGTTGTACTTCACAACTCACCACCAATAGTAGTCTGCCCGGAGCGTCCGGGCTGATTACTTTCTGCCCAAAACTCATAGCCCCTACCCCCGCGTACCCCAGTAAGCTACCCGATAGAGTGCGTTGCGCCGACTGCCGTAGCTCCAACCGATCCAGCGCCGCCGTTTCGAGTAGAGGAGCGGCTAGCCGCACGCCGGGTCTATTCCATAGGGTGGTGGGTTTGCCGGCTACGGTGGTAAGCGCGTGCCGCCACGCCAGCGCGTCCATGTCCTGCGCCGGGGCGTACTCGTTGGGAGCCAGCGCTAAGCGGGGCAGGTCAGCGTGTACCAGGGATACATCGGGGGCTTTTAGTACCCCATCCGGACGAATAACCGTTACCTGATCCTGTTCCGGCCATTCCACTAAAGCAGGCAGGATTTGCAGCCGCAGGTAGGCAATATCGAGCCCAAACCCACTACCAGGAGTGGAAAGGCGCAGGCGTACGCTTTGGCCGGTGCGGTTGCTTGGCAGCAGCACACTGTATTCCTGAAACTTGGCTTCCGGCCCACCGGCTGGAATAGCGAACGATAATTCCTGCGCATCCGGCAGCCCATCCGTGAGCACTACGATCCGGAACTCTGTGGTCACAGCTGGTTCACCCTGCGGTGCCACCGGGCGTTGGGAGCGGGCTTTGAACGTAAGCAAAATGGGTGAATAATTGGGGGCCGGGAAGGTGCTCATGCCCGCCGTTAGCAGCTCGTCTCCGTAGAGTCGTAAAGCATATTCACCCGCCTTTTCACCGCGAATCCGAAGGCCCGGCCCGCCACTCCAGCCTGGAGTGGGCAACGTTCCCGCGGGGTTCCAGTCCTGCAAATCCCCGCCGGGCAGGTTGTTTTCCCGCAGCTGAAACTTCACCACCGCCTGCACGACTTTAGCTGCTGCCACCGTGGCTTGTTCAGCTCCCGGGGAAATCCACACCAAATGCCGGTCCGTGGAAAGAAAGTTAGGGTATTTGATCGCCCACAGATCCAGCCCTTCCGCCGGAGGAGGCAGCTCATCCGGTTCCGCCTCTCCGGCCGGACTGTACTGCGTCCATTTCGCCTCATCCAGCAAGGCTAAATCAAGCTCCGAGGCCACCCACCACGCGCCCCGGGCCTGCCAGAGCACCGCTTTAAAAGGGCGTAGTAACGCTTCCACTACTTCCGATAAAACGGGTTCTTCCCCGTAGGCCGACCGATCCGCCGCAATCGCGGCCAAGGTTTCCTCGCTGGCTGTTAGTAGTTGTTCGCGCAGCTGGATTCCGACGTAGAGCGGCAGGTTTACATCACAGCGAGACAGGCAGTGCAAGAGGGTGTGAAGAATAGGCCACCGGCCGGATTCCGTGATGTTCTGCCCCAGGTGGTTGCGAAATAAGGTATCGCGCAAGGTAGCCAGGCCGCAGGACGCGTTGATCGTAATCGCCGGGAGTCCTTCGTGAATCGCTACTCGAAATAAATCCGGCGAGGCATAGCCGCGAAACTCCAGCTTCTGACTGATGCCGCTGCGAATATCCACCCGGTGCCGCCGGTCGTCGCCGGTAGATAGCACTTCAAAGGCTAAAGGATTATCGCTCCGCAGTACGACAGTTGCGCTTTGCCCAACAAGTTCCGGTAGTTCCGCGGCGGGGTCGGTTTGGCCGGTCCACGCCCGGGTGATGGCTTCGTTGTCTCCATCCCCGCACACCCGCTCGGGCTCCCCGTCGTAATCCCGTTCGTAGATCAACACCTCTTCCGGCTCGGCAAAATTTCCGATTACCACCAGATGCCAGCGCAGCCGGTACCGGTCCTCAATCGTTACGGTTTCCTCTACGAGTTGGCCCGACGGGTCTGTAGCCCGGAAAATGTGCGGCCCGGCCGGAAGACCACTGAACGAACCAGTCGTGTTCTGTTCGTTGGTCGCCACCCGAACGTAGGTAATCACACCCCCGGCTCCGTCGTTGCTGGCTTCCAGTAGTACCCTTCCCGTATCACTGCCACCTTGGTCGATGTCGGTGCGAATGATGTTGACGAACCGCAGCCCCGCGCCCGCGGGTGGAGTTGCTACCGTATCATCAAACAGCAACCCGCCGTTGCCGTCGTGGTACACCCGCCGGAAGGTCACGTTATCCGGCAGGTAATAGCTATCCACTACCTCATTCGTGGGGCGGGAGTAGTCGGGCTCGTAGGTTGGGGAATAATCACCGTAGCTATACCCGGCTGCTCTGGTGGTGAAGTTGTAGTAGTAGCCGATTTGCAGCCACCGGTTGGGCTGCGGGTCCATCAGGTCGGGCTCAACCGTGTACTTCAGCCAGAACCGCGGCCCCGACCCCGTATCGGAAATCAGGATAAATGGTCCGGCCTGCGCAATACAGCCCACCGCGTCTTCTATGCGAATCGTGTAAGTTCCAACCGGCAGTCCCGTGAAATGCCCCGAAGCCAGCCCCGTGGTATTGTTGGTTCCCGTCAACAGGAACTGCAACGGCGGGCGGCTGGTAGTAGCTGTTAATCGAATCGACCCATCCGAAGCCGTGGGGGTGGTGGGCAGGACAATCTGGGCCGATCCGCCGTTAGCTACCACATCACAGGTCGCGGCGGGGCAGCTGGTGGCGTTGTATTCTGGCGCATCATAACTCACCACTCCGTTGCCGGCATACCGGGTAACGTGCCGCGTTCCGGACGTGTCCCCTATTCGAGGAATACCACACACGTCTTCCACGATATCGCCTACAAGTAGCTCAAACGCTTCTGACCGGTAGCTGGCTCCGTACTCGGTGGTATACGCTGGGCTCTGGTAGGTTCCCGAATACAGGGTATAGGTATGGTCCCACTCGCCGGGTTGGGATTGGACCGAGACGGTGCGCAGCAAAACAATAGCCATGCAACGAAGCTACCCGCAGCCAGGGCGGGGGCGGGGCGGGGTCAAAGGGTTTGGTTGAGTGAACAGGCCGAAAAAGTGGTAAAGGTTTTGCATCTTCACCGCCCTATGAAGAATATACTATCCTTGCTTGCTTTATGCTCGTCTTTGAGTGTAGCGGCTCAGGTTGCGCCACCCCGGAAGCAATATGCCTTATACTCAGCCCCTATCTACACGTCACTAACGGATACCGTTAAAGAGTCAAGCAGTGTTGCGCATCTAATAAAAGATCAGCAAGTAGAGGTTGTCGCGTCAGGCGGCAGATGGGCAACGATAGCCAGGGGGAAGAAGCGCTACTATATACAGTCAATTTACCTGGGGGATAAACCTGGAGATATGCCGTTGCAATCCATGCCTGTGGCACAGGCGCGCGAAATTACACTACCCACGGTTGACGGCAAGATAGTCTTTGAGGGTGTTGTTAAAACAGACTCTACTTTGACTAAGCAGGAGATATACAGCCGGGCGCGCGAGTGGCTGGTAAATTCCTTTGTCAGTGGTAAAGCTGTTTTACAGTTAGACGATAAGGCAGAGGGCAAAATAATGGGCGACGGACGCACCAAATTTACCTATGTGCGCGATCCGGGTGCCGTCTTGGTCGCCATGCAGGAGTTTAAGTATCAGTTTACAATTAAAATAGAGGTTCGCGATGGGCGCTATAAATATCAGGTATACAATTTCTTAATAGACGACGACCTGACCTATTATCAAGGTCGCGTTATACTAACAAGACACTTTAGTTTTGATGACTTTTACCAACGCTATAAACAAGGCTCAGCTATTAATTTCTTAGGTAATAACGTACAAGACTCGCCGGCTAGTCGTCAAAAGGCCGCCAGAGACTATAAAGGCATCTTATTGTTATTAAATACAAGGACAGATGAAATTATTACCTCTTTAAATAAGGCGCTGACTAGTACAGGCGCAGGCAAAGACTGGTGATTGTTGGTGTGAAATACAAGATATGCTAGCCACGCTACTGCGTCCGCCGTTGACGGTAGCTTTCAAAAGCCAGTACTCCCGCCATATCTGGTCCCTTCTGCCGCAACTCTACCGGTTGTAGCTTCAGATCAATTGTGATGGGCGCCTGCCGGGTGTTGGGGTTGGGTGCCGCCGTGCCACCTGCACTTGCGGAGCTTGGCAGTGAGGGGGCCCGCCCGCTCCCGCCGATACCCTTGGCTATCCCCTTTACAGCTGTTCCCAAGGCAACAAGGGCGATACCGCCGGCGATGGCAACTACCGGGTTCAAGGTTTCTAAGGCAGCCTTGATGCCAGCGACCGCGAGACCAGTAGCAATTGCCAACTGCCCTACCTGAATAGCCAGCCCGCCTAAAGCACCCAACACAATAGCACCCAAGTCGTTGAGCCCGCCGGCTCCCGCCAGGATATTGCCAATGCCTTCACCGAACCCCGCCGCTATATCCGCTAGCCCATTTACCAAGATATTGTTTAAGCCCTCCGTAAAGGATTCGGCCGCAAGCTGCGCCTCATAAAGCCGTTGCATTTCGGCTATTGACATATCCACTGACGAAGACAGTCCGGTTGTATCGAACGCCGGAAGGGGCGGCAACTCGGGTAACGTCAGGTTGCTGATGGTGTTGGCAATCCGCAGGGCCGTACCTTCAAACACCGCCACGCTGTTATCGTAATCAGCCGTATTGAGGGGCGGCACTTTTAACTCTGTCTCGAAAGCAAACTCCGGCACCTCCACCTTGGGCAATGAGACACCAGCCGGCAACCTTAGCTCAATCGTACCCAGATCATCATAGGCGTTTTTGAGCCGGTAGAGTTCGGATACAGTGTTACGCACCACCCCAGCCTGCGAGCCAAAAGCGGCGACCAGCGCAGGAATAGACTCCTCCAGTGCTTTGATCTTAGCCTGTACAAAGTCATAATCACTACCAATGGCGGCAAGCCCCTTGTCCCGCCCTAATGCGTTACTAAGGCTACCAGCCTGCGACAACGACTCGCGGAGTTTTTGCAGGGCTTTGGACTGCGCCTCTGTTAGCCCGGCCGCAGCTTTACCTGCTTTCTCCAGTGAAGCCGCCAGATCACCACCAGCGAGCCCGCTTACCTCTTCTGCAACCTGTAAGAAGCCTTGTAAACCAGCATTAAGGGCAATAAACTCATTGGTAAGTACTGAGGCGCCCTCAATTCCAACGCTGGGTTTATCACCCAGGATATTGAGACTATTACGCAGGGCGGCGTAATCGTAGCCAAAGAGCTCAGCTACAAACCCCGCCACCCCGGCTACCGATTGTTTGGCTCCATCCCAGGCTTTCGCCCAATCCCCCGTCAACAGCCCGTCAATCGTACGGACTACCCCGACCACCGTATCAAGCAGGCCGGTAACAACCACGGCTAACACATGAATGGTTTCGCCGATAAGCGCGCCAGTCTCCGCGAATGGGTTGCCTAATCCTCCGAGGCTGGAAAACACATCCTTGATAAGCCCGACGGATTCCGATACGCTGCGCCCTAGGTCCTGAAATATTTTTCCGTCAGGGCCTTCGAAATACTTGACGATTTTATCCCAATTCGCAATGATGGCTACGGTTGCCCCTGCCACAGCCACGACCACCAATGCCAGCGGGCCGGCGGCCAACCCCACGGCCGCGCCCACGGTGCCGAACCCCGTTACTAAGGCCGGAATAGCGGCGCCCAAACTACCAATACCCACCAGCAGCGGCCCCACCGCCGCAGCAGCGGCGGCCAGGCCAGTGGCGAAGCGCAGGGTTTCCGGCGACATGGCTTTGAGCTGATCCGCAACTGTGCCCACGGCGGAAGCGAGCCCTCTGGTTAAAGGAAGGAGCGAATTACCCAGCGTGATACCCAGATCATTTAGCCGGTTTTTCGCCAGCTGAATCTGGGAAGCGGTGGTTTCGTACCGCTGGCCAGCTTCTTTGGCTAACGCCGTGTTTTCTTTGAATGCTTCCGAGCCCAACTGCACTGACCGGCGGGCTAGGTCTCCCGCTCCGGACAGACGCAGTAGCGAGTCCGACACGCGAATATCTGCCAGATCAAGACCCGCCAGCGTCTGAATGGTCGAGCCGCCTTGTTCTTTGATCTTGCCCAGGCCTTCAATGAAGGAAATCGTAGCGCCGGCGGCGTCGGTTTGAAATGCTTTCTTGAAGGCTGCGGCACTCACTCCCGCGACGCGGGCAAACCCTTCCAGGTCTTTCCCGCCGGTTTCAGCCGAGACCTGAATTTTTTTCAGGACGGTGCTAAAGGCTGTGCCGCCGGCTTCCGCTTCAATACCAACAGAAGACAGAGCGGCAGCAAAGCCTAAGACCTGCGCTTCACTTAACCCGACTTGCTTACCCGCGCCCGCAATACGCAGGCCCATTTCGGTAATCTCTGCCTCGGTGGTGGCGAAGTTGTTGCCCAGGGCCACAATGGCACTGCCTAGATTCTCAAACTGATCTTGGGGCAATCCCGTGATGTTCGCCAGACGAGCTAATGAAGTAGCGGCTTGGTCGGCAGCGAGGTTGGTGCTGTTGCCGAGGTCGATCATCACTTTCGTGAAGCCTAGCACGCTCTCGCGCTTAATCCCCAGCTGGCCGGCCGCTTCCGCCACGCCCGCTATTTCGGTAGTGGTGGCGGGAATCGTTTGAGCCAGCTCCCGGATGCCCGCTGAGAGTTTAGCGTATTCGGTGGTGGTTTCCGTGGCGCTTAATCCAGCGGTGTCCAGGGTTTTCTTGACCCCGGCAAACGCCGATTCGAACTCAATTGCTGACTTACCTGCCAGCACCCCAGCGGCTACAATCGGGGCCGTAACCCCCACGGTTAGGGTTTGGCCGAGGTTTTTTAAACTATCGCCGGCCTTGGCGAGCTTATCCAGGTCGAACGCAGCCTTCGTGCCCGCCTGCCCAAACTTGCCCGCGGCTTCCGCGGCCTGCGTAGCCAACGACACGAACTGCCCTGATGCACTGCGCATCTTGCCTGCCGAGTCAATAAACCGGCCGGCAGCTTTGTCCATGTTGCTGAGCCCGCCGTTGGCTGCCCGTTCGGCTGCAACGTTGAGACTGGCCAAACTGCCCCCGGCTGCGCCGGCTGCTTGGCCCATTGCGTTCAGGTTGCCCGCGAATGCCTGACTGGCTTTGCCCGCTTGCTTTTCAGTGACCGCAGCGAACTGCCGCAAACTCACTTCGGCCTTACCCAAATCTGCGGTTAAGCCCGAAGTATCAGCGCCAATAACGGCCAGAAGAGAGGCAACTGGTTCCATAAGCTAGTTCTGCTGTAAGGCGCGTTGGCGCATTTTCTCCATCCATTCCGGATCGGGAGTGGTTGTCTTGGCACCGTTCGGTGGTCGGTCGGTCGGCAGGGCCAGTACTTGGGCGGGCCGCTGGCCGGTCCAGGCCGCTACCAGCAGCCGAGTATGCTCCCATTGCTGCCAGTTGGCCCGGTCGGCTGCCCGACACCTGGCATCGAGAGCCAGCCAGGACATGCGCCACAACTCGGCTTCGGTTACCCCCACATCCGAGAGCCAGTAGTCGAGCTGATCGGCCCAGGTTAGCTTTTTAGGCTCCTCTTTTTTTTAGCAGGCGCGGATACCGGCCGCACACTCGCCACGGCTACCCGGTCGGCTTGCAGTTGCGCGTAATGGGTCAGAGCCGGCAGGAAGGCAGTCGGCTCGGCTTGCTGATACATCCCTACTTCCGCCGCCGTGAGTTCAAACGGCACCCGGTCAAGCTCCGCCCCGAATTGCAGGCAACTCGTGTAGAAATTTTGCACGAATACGGGATTATTAAAAAGACTGCGACGGGTTAGCTGTAACGCTTCTGCCACTTGTTCAGGCGTGGCTTCCGGATTGGTACTGATCTGCGAGTACAGGGATACCGTGTACAGCGCGGGTAGTACCTTTTCTTCGTGCTCCCAGAACTCCCAGCCCATCAACTGACAGAGAATAGCGGATTGGTTGGGGCCGAACGCATAAGGAAGCTGACGACCATCCGAGAGGGTAACGTAGCCGGTGTGCTTGAACTGGTTGAGCATAGCAAAGCCAAAAACCCCTACCGTTGCCAGCAGGGGTTGTGAGAATTAAGCCGTAGGCAGGGTTTCAACAATGGTTAGATTGCCATCGCCAGTGAAGGTGAAGTCGCCAGTAGCTTCATCAGCCAACGGGGCATTCAGTGTAGAATCCGTAATTACAACGGTGCCAGAGTACGTAGCAGAGTAACCGGTATCATCATCGTCAAACGAAAAGACAAACGGCAGCTTAGCGCCTTGGATTTGCAGAATTTGCAATTGTGGTATCGTCACCATCGTAGCGGCTTGCGCGGCGTCCTCTGGGAAGCGGAACAAGGCACCGGGGGTTACCGACCAACTGGCCCCTGTAACGGTAGTGGTGGTGAATACCAGTCCGGCGGGGCCGGTGGATTGCGCATCCTCTCGGCACCCTACGGTCGCACTTGAGGTCGTACTAATTGACAGGCTGACGTCTTGGCTACACCCAAACGGCTTGCCATTGGCCATGAGAACAAAATTTTTACCAGCTACATTCTTTGCCATGACAAAGGGATCAAAAGAGTGAAGAGAGAGATGAATAATCAGACAAGCAGCCGCAGTTCAGCTTCCTGGCTAAGGCGGTAGGCGGTATCGGTGGTAATTCGCGCGGTTCGCAGCGAGTAATAATTCCCCACCTGTCGCACTACAAAGGCAAACCGGGTGGTGTTGTGCAGCCAGTAGGCGTCGCCTTGCAGCTCGCCAAAACCAGTTGTGAGTTCCACCGTGACCGACTCCACGGCAAACCCCATTCCGAGGTCTTGCCCAGCGAGCGTGCGGAGTTGGGTTTGCACCTGTTCGCTCAGGTAGTCGCCGGGGTCGGTGCTGGCCTGGCTTTCGGTCGGGAAGCGAGTCAGTGCATCCGTTAAAAGGGTGCAGCGCCACGCCGGTCCCAGATCAGCCCGGCAGATACCCGCCGGTTGTTCGCTGGCCGTGTATTGGCTCAAAAACACGTAAGAACCCCCTGTGTAGTCCGCTGGCACATGCTCGTACGCTGGTACCGCCCGGCCCTCTTCATTAAAGAGAAACCCAGTCAGGGCTTGGTACACACGTAGGGCTAACGGCCGTTTGGGGTTCATTTAGAGCTTGCCGCTAAACACGGCTTTCAGGCGTTCGATAAAGCGTTGACGTTCGGCTTCCGCAGCAGGAAACAGGAAAGGCCGGGCGGGCCGACCCCGACTGCCGAATTCGTTGTAGATGGCGTAATCCACATACACCCCGACCTGCGCCCGCGTACCGGGCATACCCAGCGTGGCAGCAATGCTGGCCCGCTGGCGACCCGTATCCACCTGGGATAGCTCCTTGGCTCCGCTTTCGATAAAGAGGGCCGTGGCATCTACCGCCTTTTGGGCCAAATCCGGAACCTGTCGTTGCAAAGCTTTAAGCCCAGCGGTGTTCAGGTTTACCCGCGCCGTAAGTCGATTGCCTGCCATTAGATGCCGACTTGATTGGTTACCAGGATGGTGAGGTACTCCCGGCGTTCGTCTGGCTCTACCGACTGCACCGCCCCCTCTTCAGCTTTCCATCGTACTCGGCCCCGGTGGGCACTAGTGAAAGGATCGGCTTCCAACGGATGGGTGGCGCGGGTGGTAAGCTCCCAGGCTTGCACGTTTAGCGCGAGTCCGTAGCGTACTTTTTCCGCGGCCCGCAGCACCCGCACCCGAGCAGCCCTGATGTAGGAAAGGCCGGGGATTGGGCCAACTTTCTGCCCACCCCGCCCGTCCGGAATGGTTGGACCGGGCAAGGTCAAGGTGATGGTTTCGCTCAGGCTTCCCGCTGCCAGCCGTCCCATTAGAACAACACGGGTTTACGCACCAGCGGCGCGAGCTTCACCCGGTAGCTTACCGGCAGTTCCCGCGGGACAGTACCAGCAGAAGCCGACGTTTCGCGGTTGCGGTAGAATTCACCCCCGAGTTCAAGAATAGATTCCACCACCAAGGCATCCGGCGTCAGCGAACCCGGCAAGGCTACCACCACCGTGTAGGTTTGCCGGGCAGCCACGCACAGCGGCAATTCCCGGTTAATGGAGATGCCTTTGCGGTACTCTTCCCAGCTCCAGCTTTCCAGTGCAGTCAGGTCAGCGAAAAACCCGCTCACACTTTCCACCGTGGCTCCTTCCGGCACGGCGTAGGATTCATCCAGCCGGAACGTGTAGGCTAATCGTTGACCCCCTACATAGTAGTCGCCGACGTGGTTTTCTACTAGTTCACGGGCGGCTTTGAGCTTGCGTTCGATCAGCCGGATTTCGGCCTTCGTGGCTTCGTCTGTCGCCGTGAGGTCCACGGGCAAGCGCCACTCCGCTACCGCATCGGCCACCGTGACGGGTTCCGCCAGCGGGGTCGAGTTAGGTAAAGGAGCAAGGCGCTTGACGGTGGGCATTGGTTATTTGGTTTCGAGGTCGGGGCCTACAGGCTTGGTCTGCCGGGTTTCGCCGGGCTTGGGCTTGCCGACGATGCTGGCCTGCGGTTTTTCCTTCGGCTTTACTTCGTCGCCAGCTTCGATTTCCTTCACCAACCCGGCTTTGAGTAGCTGGCTAGCGCGGGCTTCGCTGGTTTCAAACCGGTCGCCCCGGTGAACGAACCCCTCCTCACCAGAGAAGGGGTTCAGTGCTTCGAGTTTCTTGCTCATCGGTTAGGCGCGAAGAATCAGGGGCTTGGCCGTGTCGAACGACCCTTTTACAAACGCTTTCGGATAGCCTACTTTCAGCGCAATGCGCTTCTCGATGACAATCAGCAGCAAGTTGTGCTTGGCGTCGTCTTCGTTCTGGTCGTAGATGCGAATACTCAGACCGGTGCGGTCGAAGAGTTGAGCACCCATTGCGAAGTCACCTACCAAGAACTCACCTACCGGCATGGCGGTGTTTTCCACGATGCGCACCCCGGAAATCGAGGGGATGGTGGTGCCAAACAAAGCAGCGGGCACGAGGTAGTGACCGTCTTCGCCTTTCTCCAGGTCCATGTTCGCCACGTCGATCGGGCTCAGGATAATGAGCGTCGGCAGGAAGTGCTCTACCGCCAACTGAGCGACAGCGGCACGCAACACGTCGAATTCGTTCGGGAAGTCAGCTTTCACGCCGCCGCCGGTAAAGGCCGAGGCTTGCGTGTACACCCCTTCAAGGTGATTGCCGGTGCCGTCGCCGAACAGAATTTCATCGTCTTCGATGTATTCCACATCGGCTACGCCTTCCTGCTGAATCGTGGACATGAGCAGCGGAATGTCTTCTACTGTCTCTTCCGTGATTTTAAAGGTGTTGGCAATCTTCTTCGCATCCAGGCGCTTGGTGATAAAGCCAAGGTCCGACTGGGGTTTCAATCCGCCTTCACCCACCATGCCTGCGCCGCGGGTGCGGGAAGCAGTGTGCTGCAAGTAGGTAGCTGAGCCTGTGCCCATCTGGCCTACGTTCATGAAGGCGCGGATGTGGCCCCGACGGCGTGGGTCGGACACGATACCCGGAAGCATTGTTACGGAAGCAGGGCCACCGAGCGTGGTTACGCTGCCAGTCGTGATGGTTACGGCGGCTTTGGCGTCCAGTTCAATAGTAACCGACTTCTTAGAGCCTGGCTTCACGGCTTTTAGCTCGGTGGCTTTGTCGGTGAAGGCTTTCATGGCCGAAGCGGCGCCTTCGTCCGAATCCTGCCCGGCCATCTTGCTACGCTTGGCAGCGGTGGCCATTTCGTCAATGCGGTCCGAGATTTCCTTGATGGACTTCTCGGAAGCCAGTTTGAAGTCTTCAGCAGCCTTCTTGGCGTCTTCGGCCGTGCCTTTCACATCCGATACGGCAGCCTCAGCGGCGGCTTTGGCGGCGATTTCGGCGGCTTGCTTGACGTGGCCTTTCAGCTCCTCAGCAGCCTGTTCAATGGTTTTGGTTTCGGTTGACATGCGTCCTTACGCGGTTACGAGTGAGAGAAATTCAGTTAGTGCCTTCTCGCCGCTCGGCTCCTCTGGCGTCGAAGTGGCCTCAGCCGGCTTCGCGGTAGCGCTAGGGAGTGAAATCAGTCCTTTGTAGGCGGTATCTAGCGCGTCTAGCTCGTCGGCTAGCCGCTGTCCTAAATCATCGGAAATGTTGCCGTGGCGCAGCGCGTGGGTCAACTTTGCCTTGCGTTCCGTGACGCGGGCAAAGCCCAGTTCCATGCTTTTAATCCCCACTAAGGGGGTATCGGCGTTGGCGCCCCAGGTGACGCTGCTGACCTCCCAGAGTTTGAGTTCCGTGAGGCGGCGCACGTAGTTTTCCGGGTCGGTGTTGTCGCCTTCCCATTTGATGGTTTCAAACCCTACGGAATGCTCGTACAAGTCCAGCTCGTACAAAGCCAGGGCATCGTTGCCCTGTTGGGTGTCGGCAATAATGGAAGTACAGAGCAGCCCTTTGGTGTCTTCCACCAGCTCCGTGAACTTGCCGATGATTTCGCGGCGGTTGTGCTGGAGCAGGTGTTTGATGCGGGGCGACTTGGAGCCCGGCCCGTTTTCCAGGATGGTTTTCGTGTAAGCGCCGGGCATGATAATGTCTCCGTCGCTGTCCTCGTTGCCAAAGGCGCTGCCGTAAAATTGCACGGTGCGGCCAGTGGCATCTATATCCTTGACCTCGAATAAGGGGCGGCTCAGCTTCATGTTGACAAACCTACCCGCCTGCACCCCCAAGGGCGGTAACGCCCGCCCCGGTTTGGTTGAGTGAACAGGCCGCACCCCTCGGCTGGAAACGAAAACACCCCGACCGGATGGGCCAGGGTGTTGAAATGCTATGTGTGGCGGCTAGTTGGCTGACAACCCAATCAGGTTGAATTGCACCCACACGGTGCCGTCGGAACGCTCCAGCGCCAGTTCCGTACCGACCTCTAACTGCCCGATCAGCAAGCTCAGGGGCTTGTTACTGCGCAGGGTTAACAAGACCAACGGATAGCGGTAGCGGTTGGGCATAGGGTTACACTTTATCCCAGCCGGCCTTAATCAAAGACAAGACACCGCTTTCGTGATTCTCAGGTAGGTTTTCCTCTATGGCGCCAAGCCCGACGTAAAGCGCCATATTGGTTATATCAAATGAAGTTTCACTAACCGTTAAGTAGTACTCACCCTCTTCTCCCAATGTGATGTGAGCCGCATCTCCAGTGCGCAAAGGGTACGGCATTAAAACCAGCTTCTGTAAAACTTGCGAGCCGACTCCTGCGCAATACAATTCAACAGAAAAGAGTGTCTTTATCATGCGTCTAAGGTAGCTATTCCTTGGGCTTATAACCTTGGCTGCACCGGCAATTCAGGCGTTCCTGTGGCGGTAGCAAAGGATCGCCCGGGAAGCGTCCGGCAAAACCACCCACCACAAACATAGCCTGCAAATCCACCGTCTGCCCACCGGCGGCAACGTGTGACGGTCTAGTACGACCGCCTGCCGAATTTACCCAATATTTATCCAGCTTCAAGCCGGTAGATTCCGCCCCGGCCAAACTGCCGTAGTTCGAGGCGCTGACAATTTCTGACCGCACTAGCCGCACCGCCCGCGCCCGGCTCACCTGCGCCACTTCCTGCCGTAATCGAGCGGCGGCTTCTTGCACGCCCAATCCCTCCCGCACGGCTTCCGTCAGCACCCCTTGTACCAACTCGCGGGTGCGCTCCGTCAACCCTCGGAGCGCCAACGCGCCCTCCCCTCGGATAAACCGGGTAGCGCGGGCCAACCAGCTTTCCTTTACGGTGGGTGGGGCTGCGGCTTTCTGGCCTTCCGTCAGGGCATCGTAGGCACGGCTGGCTTCATCCGGCAGGACAGTGCGGTAGAGTTGGGTTAGTACCTTTTCTACCGCCGTAGAGGTCACGTACGCCGCAGCCAGCGCAGGGTCAGCCCCTTGCTCCACGGCAGAGGCGGCGGCTTCACAGGAGCGGATCAGGGCGCTTGCCATTTTGGGGGCGAATCGAGCCAGGTGGGCGTCGTGGCGGCGGGCTTCGGGGGTGTCAGGCATTGACTTGCATTTCAAGGGCTACTTGTTCAGCAACAAAAGCGCGGGTCAACCACAACTCCTTACCATAGCTAAGCAAGGCAATCGAGCCGTGATCCGGCCGGAAGCCCACGCTTGCAGGTGCCGCCGGTTGTCAAAGCATTCAGGAATTGGTTGCATGGTTTCGGGGTGGGTGATTTTACAGAGCCTCCAAGTCCTTCTGGGCTTGCTCTAAATCAAAAGCCAACATAGTCCGAAGCAGCGTGTGAACCGTAGTCGCTATTTGCTTAGACAGAAGCCCGTGCCCTACCTCAAAACGAGCGCGGCCGAACCCGCCGTTCATTCCACTTATTTCTATGTGATCAAGGCTGTCTGACTTGAGGCGGTCAAGTTCACTCAACTTGTTCGTGGTTTGCTTGATTCGGTCTTGCAGGTAAGTTGCCTTGCGGGCGGTTTCAATGTTCATAGGTTCCTTTCGTTGCGTCCGGTGAGTCTATTTCGCCTGTAGTTCCTCTTCACTGTAATGCCGCCGACCTAGCAACGCCTCCCACCCCCGACGGTACCACGGACGCGGCCTAGGCACAATGGCGTACTTGGTGTAGTGGGGCTGTCGTCCTTCGTGCCAGTCTACAACATCAGCCGCCGCTTCCTGCCGGGTGCCGTGGGCTTGTCCCGACGCAGTACGGGCGGCGTTCATGCCGTACCACGCGAGTTCTGGCCGCCGCCAATCGGGGCGGAAACAGTGGAGGGTGCCAATCTTCACGCCGTTCAACAGGACGGGCAAGGCGAGCCCGGCTTTGTCGGGGTGGGTGTCGGGGGTTGGGTAGGAGGCGGTCATAGTTTACCCTTGCTTAGTCGCGGTCTGTAATTAATCCAAAGCATATTGAGCAGGCTGCGCAAATGAGAGCGCATATCCTGCTTGCATACACTGGAGCTTATCAGTTTACCGCCGCCGAACTTGGATGCGGCATACAGAGTAGCCCGCTCCTCTACCAAGGCGGGGGTTGGGGAAAAGCAAATACCATTCATGGTTTGCACAACCAGCTTTCCGTCTATATCCGGCATCTGATACACAATCAGGTAGGTGTAGAGGCTAATCATGTGGTTACTCGGCTTTCGGTTGGCCTATCATCTCCGTCGGGCTGAGCGAACGAAACCAATGCGTAATCTCAGTCCCAATCGGAAAGGGCTTGCCGGTGTTGGCATCCAGCCATTTCTGCCAGTCACTATCGAACTTGCCTCGTCCTAACCAGACGGGAGTAGGACTACTGGGTGTCGTACCGGCTACATGGTAGTAGCGGTCGTAGATGTATTCTCCGTCGGCTACGCGTGGCCAGTCGGGGCGGATGCGGTCGAGTTCACCAACCACTGCCGCCAATGCCTGCGTCAGCGGGGAGGCTGGGCTTTCCGTCTGCGCTTCTTGCAGGAGTTCGCGTATCTGTTCTTCTCGTTGGGGGCTTAGTTTCATGGCTAAGGGGGTTAATTAACCGGGGAAAGCATCGTAAGAAACCACATCCTGTACGGTCTCTCTTTTGCAGACATCACAATCATACTGCCGGGGCGTGCCAATAAAATCTTGCACGCTGTTTGCAAAATCAGCCCACGCTACAGTAGTCCGCTGGCTGAAATACCAGTGATGAAAGGTGTTGCAGCGCCTACACTTTGTTTCGTATTGCCAAATTGACGAGGCTTCGGGCGGAGTGCGATTTAGTTTCTGGGGCATGGGGCAAGGGGAGTGAGAGGGTGAGCTAGGCAACGGTGGAGTAACGCGACTGCAAACGCTGGTGTAGCAGCTCGTTCCATCGGGCGTCGGCTAGGGCATTGTGTTCAAAAGCGTTGTTAGGCTTGATGGTGTCCGGCGCGTTCAACCGCACCATTTCCTGCTTCAAATCCGTGCAGTACATCGGGAAGCCCGCCGGTAGATTCACCATGCGCCCGAACAGCTGGCAGAACACCACCCAATCGTAATCCGCGAAGTAGCCGTAAAACTGGTGTGAGTCAGTGAACTTGGCTTCAAAGAAGCTATCCATTGAGCCGACGTGGTGTTCATAAGCCTCGTGGTGCACGAAGGTTAGCAGGTTCCAGGCTAGCATTCCTTTGCTGTGCCCATGCTTCTTGAACAGCCGACGCATAACCGGCAAACTGAAATCGTCAATACTAAGCGCCTTCAAGGCAGGCGGGGTATACTGACGCCAAATCGGGGCAAGCACATTCTTGCGCACCCACTCGTTTTCCCATGCGTACTGCAACTCGCAATCGGCATTCAACAGATACAGCTCCCGCCCGTCTTCCGCTACCAGCGCAATACTAATCAGGTCGATAGTCGGCACCGGCGGGCCAACCTTAAGGCCCAACACCTTCCGCTGTTTGGCGCACTCAATGAACTCGGTATCGATATAGTACTTCATCTATTTGGGGCTTTCAGGTACTAGGGGGAAGAGTCAGAGAGGGAGAACGATTGCTTAGTAGTCGTGCTGTTGCAAGTCTCCGCAAGTAGAGCCTGTAAAGCCGCCTGAGTAGGGGCTTGGTATTTCCAGTGTCCCCGTCCCAGGCCCGGTAAACATTGCTTTCACGCACGGGCCGGCCGGCTGCGGCAATCCGTCCAACACAGCGGCTTTGGCTGGGTCTATCGGCGTGTCATAAATGGCCCGCCATACGCGGTTAGATTCAGTGTGTAGTCCGGCTTTGGCAAGGTTGCAGGCCAGCAGGTTGGCGTATGCCATTGCCTTTTCAGTATCTCCTTCTTTGGCAGCGCGGATAAGTTGGCAGATTTCGGTATACATGGCTCAGGTACTAGGAGAGGGGAGAGTGTCTATCTGGGAGAGAGGGGAGGGGCTAGGCGTGGTGCTTGACGAACGCCGCCGTCGTGTCAAATACAGGGCTTGCCATGTCCAGCTTCGTCCGGTCGTAAGCCCTAAGCCGTTCCGCAATCCGCATGAGCTGGTTGGGCTGGTTCAGTTTCTCCAACAGAATCAACGCCCCGGCACAATGCTGTGCATCTGAATCAGAGTACACCTCGCCCTCTTCGTCGTGCTTCGTGGTTTTGTGGCAGGCAAACGTCTGTTGCTGGGCCGTGATAGCCAGGGAGATTTGGCGAGCACGGCTACGGCCCAACCATCCTTTGGTACAGTCGGTGCGAAACGGGCAATCGGCGCAGGGGCGTTTCAGTGTGAAGTGCATGCTATAAATGTTATTTGACGCAACGGACGTTGAACAGCTGCCGACGCTTTGAAATACTGGCAATCAACTCCTCTTCGACCACAAAAGCCGCGTGGGCCTCACCCGAATGCACCAAGCGCATGACAGGGCGTAATCCCTGCTGTATTAGCGAGTAAATCCAAGCCGCTTTAGCGTTGTATCTGTGGCAGGCGCGGGCGTCAGCCATATGCCCATTGTATCGTGCCCAAGGGACGCTATTTGTGCAGCCGACGTATCGAATGCGCTTTAACACAGGGCAGTACAATACATAGACGTGCGAAGTGTTGCAATCCTTTTCGTTATACAGCGAGAGGTTGGATATGCTTCGTTTGGCAATCGCATTCTTAGGCATCTTCATATATGCGCTGTTAGAGTGTCATGTAAAGATAACAATCTATCAACCACTTACCGCAAATATCTTAATAATATATTAAGTATTTATTGCCAACAATACGCTGTATGCTATCTTTACAAAATGAGTGAAACACCTAAGAAGCGCGGGCCACGCCCGAAAGACCCTGCAATCAAAAAGCAGTCCTACAGCCTCTCACTCACGCCCTCTCAGATTGCCAACCTTGAAGCCAAAGCAGAGGCAGAAAAGGTAAACACTAGCGAGTTTATCATTAAGAAGTTGAGGCTCTAGCAGAGTATGCCAAGCTCTTAGATATAAGTCCGGTGGAGGTGTACCGGCGGCTCAAAGACGGTCGGATTGAAGGTGTAGATATTGGCAAGGGCAAGCGGCTGATTAAGTTCGTGCTTCTACCTGACCCCACCCCACCCACCTAGACACTACACTACCTGTCGTTTGCCTCTTCCTTCTACGGATTCCTGTAGATCATACAAGGAGCGGATGGTATGCCGGGCGACCATCTTACCAGCTCCTGTGAACTCGCAGGCGGTTTGCATACCGGGACGGGGACAGAGGGTGAGGTAATTATCATTCGGCAATGAGGCGTGGTACGTGCGGGTCGGGAACGGTTGGGCTGGGCTGTTGGTGCGGAAGCCGAGGCGCTTGAGGTCGGATTCGGTGGGCTGGAAAGCTGGCATAGTGCAATTTAGATTTAAGAAAGTATCGAAATTATCGGGCATAGTACCTGGCGCAGGCTTAGATGCACTTGCTTTCATCCTATCCTTCTGGTAGCTCGGGCAACTCATCCGACGGCCGCAAGCCAGCGGGTATGAAGTACTTGTCCATGTCCGGGTCTTCCTGCAACCCCATCATGGCCCGCTTCTCACTGCCTTTCACCCACCACGCCGTGGCCAGCCATTCGGCCAGTGCCTTCTTGTCCTGCTGTAGCTCCTGTACTTCGCTGGTGTCCACCTGCAGCCACGCCTGTTTCGGCTTGTACCCAAACAACGGGCACAACCACCGGGAAAACTCCGCTACCTGACTATGGCAGTAAGGAAGGATGGCATCGGTATAGAGGGCCTTCCGAGCGTTCTGGTAGTTGTTGTCGGTGCTGGCGTCCATGTCCCCCAACAAGACCGCCGAAAAGCCAAACCAGCCGCACACTTCGCGGAAGTTGGCCGTACGCAAGTCCAGAATCGCCAAGTCTACTGCCGTAGCCCCAGTAGAGACGAACTCCACCTTTTCGGTCACAATCGGAATCTTGCCCCGGTTTTCCACTCCAGTGTAGCGGGCGTCGAAGCGGTTGCGGATATCAGAGATCGTCGGAGCTGATAAGGTAATGGCGGTCTGGTTGTCCGGCGGGAACGAAATAATACCGGGTGGGCCGCCGTGCTGCAATAAACTATTTTGCGCGTGGGAGCTACTGCGGTCAGTGGTGATTTCCCGGTAGGCCGATTGGGCGGTACTGGTGCCCCTTCTTTCTCCTGGCAGGCTGTTGTTTTTCAGAAACAGCAGCTCCGACGGGTCTAAATCAATATAGTCGTTTGGCTTGGTTGGATTAGGCGTATACCGGTACGCCGTAACGGGCTCCATATACCCCCCGCCAATCTCTTTTACAGCAGGAGGGGGCAGCATCCACAACTCAGTCGGCTGGCCTTTGCGGGGGCCGCTCTCCAGGCGGTTGGCCCAGATGGGCACGGTTCCTTCCGCGTGGTGCAACACGCTCAACTGCCACATAAACCGCCCGTAGCTCGTCATGGGGTTGGGCTGCCAGAGCAGGTCGAGCAGCGGGGTATCAAACGGTTCCTGTTTCGGTTTCCCATCGGCCCCCCTAGTCCACAACGTCCACGGCAGGGCGCTGGCCTTGCCGGCAAAGAACGTGTTGGCCCGCCCGAATTGTCCGACGAGGCGCTCCCGGAGCTTCTGCCGTTCGGGGTCTAAGTAGGCTGCGTCATTGCCCACCAGCTGGTAGTTGGGGTTGGTGCGACCCAGGTAGTCCATGCCAACCAAGGCTTTTTGCAGGAAGGCATCGTCGTACTTGGTCAGACCACTAGTGCCCAACCCAAACGTCTGGAGTGCGGCATTCAGGATATCAGGAAGGGGCATAGCTAGAGGGATTGGGCTTCGCGAGTTTTGCGGGTGGTACTGATGGTGTGACGCTTCACGGCCTGCACGAGCATATCCACGCTTTCGTCGTGGGCGGCGTTGGGAAAGGTGCTGACTTCATCGAGCCACGTTTCGCACCAGCTACCGTCGATTAAGACCACGCGCAAGGATTCGCAGAAAGGAGCAATGCTGTTGGCGCGGGTTACTTTATCCTCGGTGGGCGCAGGGGCTTCCAAGACGTTGAGCTTGGTGTCTTCCCGAATGGTCTGCACGGTACTCAGGCCGTTGGCTTTGGGCTCGATGTAGAGCTTGCTTTCAGGGGTGTAACCTTGGGCCTGCACGAATTCCGGTAGATAGCGCACGAGTTGCGGCATCTCCAGCCGGACCCAACTGAACTGCCGGATGTAGAGCACATTGCCCACAAACGCCGACGCCATCACCCCCGTGGGGTCGTTTTCTTTCTTCTTGGTAAAGGCGGTATCGGCATCGAACTCCCACGTTACCGCTTGTCCTTTGGTCAACACCAAAAGATCCGGCCAGCTGATGCGGCCAAACCACGCCTTTTTAAACTTACCCCCGCCTTCGGGGCTGGGACGCTGGGCAAACTGGCCGGCGTACCCGTAGCTTCCTAAGTCCTGCTTGGCTTTGGTGATGGCTTCGATATCAAGCCGGTTGATGTCTAGTAGCCCATCAGTGTAGTAGCGGGCGGCTTCAGCGGGGCGGATTCGATCACTGGCTTCGGCGGGCAGACAGATGTGACGCAGCCGTGGCTTATTAGCCAGCCACACCCCGGCTGGATCTAGCTCGTGCAGGCGCTGCATCACCATAATGGTGACGGTGCGCTTCTTGTTGGTCTTTCGGGTGGAGAGGGTCTTGGAAACAAACCGATTCGCCCGGACGCGGGTGGTTTCGCTTTCCGCTTCTTCGGGGTTAATGGGATCATCAACCAGGATGAAATCGCCGTGCATGCCCGTCACCCGACCCCCGGTAGAGGTCACGAACCGCTCGCCTTTCTGGGTGTTTTTGTAGGCGGTCTTGCCGTCCTGATCGTGTTTGAACTCGATTAAGCCCGGAAATACCGCCCGAAACTTGTCGCTCTTCAAACAATCCCTTGTTTTCACCGCGTGGCTAATGCTCAGATCGGCCGCGTAAGAAGAGCTAATCACGCGAATGGAGGCATTGCGCACCCACAACCACGCGGGGAACAACTGGGTTACGGTGGTGCTTTTGCTGCTGCCTGGGGGAACGTTGATCAGTACGTCGGGCTGGCTTTCGCCCCGCGCCCACGTTTCGTACACCTCCTGCAATTGGTCGCAAATGAACTCGATATGCCAGTTGGGCACCAGTTCCGTCGCCTCGATGGTTTCCCAGAACTCCAGAAAGAAGAAGTAGAAGCGGTCGCGACACAGATCAGCCACCAGCTCTTCTTCCGTTGGAATATCCTCCAGAATCTCTTCTTCCAGCAACGTCATTCCGCGTCGCCCTCCTTCGGCTGGAGTTTGCGACGGATAGCGAGTAAGGCCAGCTTATCTTCCCGCGTAAGCCGGGATAAGTCCGAGGGCGGCACTAAAGGAGCCCCGTCTTTCCCTGTTACTTCTTTGCGGTCTTTGTATTTATCGGGCCGGTGGGCTTTGAGCAGGGTGATTAAGACCGTATCACTACCAACATGCTCGAAATACGGCTCTCCTGTAACCGGATGCAGGATCGGGTCGCCGGACTTGGTGAACTTGTACTGGATGTCTTCAAAGTTAGCCCGGCGCCACGCCCGGTCTTCCAGGGTATCGGCGGCTATCTCCAAGGCTTCGTCCCAGTCTTCGGCAAAGCTGGGATCAGCCGCCCGGCAGGTGTAGGCCCACGACCTAGCCACTTCCGCAGCGGCGGCGGCTTTGGTGATGTTGCCATTGCTGGCCAACGCAACCAGGAAAGCCCGTCGCCAAGAGGCAAGGGGCTGTTGCGCGTGCGTTGGGTCGTCCTGTTTCGTCCTGTCCACAACCAAAACTACCCGCTCCCCACCCCAGCAGCGGGCTGGCTGGAATCCTTTGGTTGAGTGAACAGGCCGACTACAAGGGAAGCAAGGCGTAATACCCGGGCTCTACCTCTTCGCCCAACTGAAAATGCAGCACCGAGCGGATTTCGTGATGGAGCCCGGCAATCGAGGTGGAACTGTGGAATCCTCCTTTCCGGGTCTGGCCAGCGGCGGCTACGGTTTGAATGGTAGGGCGCAGGAAGTGGCCCCGGGTCAACACATGGGAGGTTACGAATTGCGCGCGGGCCGTGGCGGATTTGGGCAGCCGTCGGCCGGCGGTGGCGCGTGTATCCAAATACCATGTTCCCCCGCGACGGCCGGGCGGCACGATTTCCACTGCCGTGCTAATAGAGCCCGGGCCGAAGCCGACGCGCGCCCGCTCTTCTTTGGGCTTGCGTAATTCCCGCTCTTTCAAGTGGCGGTCAATGGCTTGAAACAAAGCCCGGCTCAGGGTAACCCGGTTGGGCAGGCGGACGCTTAATACCGCTTCTTCGCGGGGCCGGTATTTTTTCCGGGCGGGTGGCGCGGGTGGCAAAGCCGGCACCTCCACAATCCTAGCTACCTGTTGCCGGGGTAGAGAACCAGGGGAAGTAGGAAGAAAGGAGGTAGGGCGTTTAGATGGTGGGGTCATGGAGTAGGTGGTTAGGCTTGTATAGTGGTCTTCTTGTGCTCATACCAGGCTACATAACACCAGCCGACAAGGAAGGAAAGCCAACCGGCGGCGGCGCTGGTGTTGTGCAGCCACAAGCTCAGGCCAATATTCAGCAGGGTAGTAATCAAGCACAGGAGGGTGCTAATCGGTATTTTCTTCATATCTGTTCTGCTTTAAGGCCAGTTAATCCCCTTGGCCTTGCAGGAAGGCAGTGGAAGAAGAGGGCCGGGTGTCAAGTGGCTTTACCCCGACGGTGGCGCCGGTAAATACTGGATGGGGCGACCCTTGCCCGTGGTCTGGATATTCGGTTTCCACGTCGAACTTGACAGCGGTGGTGAGGGTGTAGCCTTTCTCCTGTAGGTAGAGCTGAACGGCTTCTGCTAGTTCTTTTTTGTCGAGGTTGATCGTGGCGTTCATCGTTCTGGGTGTTTGAGGTTGGTTACTACTGCTTCTATTGCGGTCAATTCTTCAAATACTGGCTAGCCGACGGGCGGCTTCGGCGGCTAAATCTTCGGCGGTGCAATCAAAGGCAAGGCATTGCTTGCTACACCATTCTTGCTGCTGACAGGGGCCGCCCTTGCAGACGGAACAGATATCTGGGGAAGGGCCGGTTGGGTAGCCCAATACAGGCCCGAGCAGGTTGATAATCTCGGCATCCTGTTTGGCGGCGGCCTGTAGAATCCGGTGGTATTCAGCCTCGTAGTTCATGGCTTTCGATTAAGATTGAACTGGAATACCCAACGCCGCCGCCGCGTGAACCAACCCACGGGCTTGCTCTAATGACAGGCCGTGCGAAACGAATCTCATTCCCGAACACCCCGGCCACGTAGTCACGGCACAAGCGGGTCGTAGGATAGATTCGCGTTGGTCGTCGGCGCGCTTTTCATTGCTACGCTTATTCGTGACCTGTGACGCATCTTCTTTCGTTGGTGGGGAAACCATAGGGGCAACCGGCTTTGGTGCGCGTGGTGGTATGCTGGAAGTGTTTTTACGGGCTAAGTCGGCTGCACTCCATCGGGCGCTTGTCATAGCTGATTGAATTGCGTGTCGAGTTCGAGGATGGTTACCCGGGTTTTATCACACCAGGCTTGCAGGGCCATCCATACTATCCCGGCGGGCAACTCCCCAGAGGGGCCGTCCTTGCCGCCGCGCTGCACAAACAGCATCGGGTTCTGCGTGCCATTGCCGCCCACACGATTCATCACACCCTTGACTTCCTCCACTGTTCGTTGCAGCGAGTCGCGTCTTTCCCGGTTTTGCTTGGCTTGCAGGTAAAGGGTTTCATCCATTACCTCCTCCTTCCCTTGCAGCAAACCCTTTGCAGTTGGCGTTGTGGTAGTCGCCAAACACCTTCACCAACTCCAACACCATTTCAAAGCTGGCGGGCTGGGAGTAGGCCAGTTCTTTGCCGCACACCTCGCACTTCCAACGGGCCTCGTCTTCCATCGGCTTGACGGGTTTGACCATGATGATACTAGCCATTGTCTTCGCCCTCCTTTCTCCCAGTACAGGGGGTGAGGCAACCGGGGCAATCCGACGGAGCGACGATCTCCAAGCCTAGCAGATTGATTGTAGACCGAATAATTGCGTTATGCATATCGATTGCCACATTGACGCCCTGAACGAAATCCGGGCGCTGCATCTCATCGGATGGCACGAACGGCTTTTGCACGAGTTGGGGTAGAAACAAGTTAAGCTTCTCCCGTAGCCCTGCTGCTTCCGCCTCTGCGGTGGCCAAAAGTGCGTGTGTGGCTGCTAATTCGCCAACAATGTGCTTATAGGCTTCTCGGGCGCAGAACTCGCGGTCCTCTAACTTCTCAGCATTCAGGCTGGCATTGTACCAGTACCTTGCCGATGCCGGAACTATGTCGGCTTGGGCTTCTTTGGGGTTATCTTCCATAAGAGATGAGCAGTAATGGAATTGATGGGATAAGGAGATAAAAGAGGCCAGCAACAAGGCTACTGGCCTCTTTGCCTATTGCACACTGTCGCTTCTGGCGGCAGTTTCAGGGAAGAGCTGTTTGCCCAGCTCTTCTATTTCGGTTGTCAAGGATAGATCGTGTCCAAAGCGCAAATCCTTTGGCTCCATTAGCCGAACCCCAGCTTCGTACAAGGCATACCCTAGCAACAAGGCCTCATCCTGACTGCCCACGTAAGCCAAGAAGGCGGTGTAGTTGCCTCTCGTGTATTCGTGCGCTATACCCCAGGGTGCCCCCCAAGTGCATATTGCGTCGCCATGCGCGTAGGGGTGCTGCGTTAGAACTTGCCGACAAAGCAGGGTTTGTTCTCCTAAAGCGATGCAGATAGGAGCTAGTCGTATCATGGTAAGTAGGGTTGCTTATAGCGGGGCGAGGTGTCTTCCATTGGGGGAGAGGGGGCTAGGATTCGGTGTAAGGGGTGAGCGGGGGCAGATAGGCCAGATTGGCCTGCTTCATACCCTGCATGTGGCGTAAGGCGGCTTCTTTCTGGCCTTCATCCAAGGCGCAGAAGTATTCAATGCACTTTTGCAGGTCGCCGCTGATCGTATTGAAGTAGTCGACGTCATGCGCCTGAAAATCCGTCATCAGGGCTTTGGTCAGCTTTTCCACATGCGCCAGCGTGACCCCGATCTGGCGTTTGGCTTCTTTCTTGGCAACTCCCAGGTAGGAGATTTGCCGAACCGTGTAGTCGAGCGTGAAGGCGGCGGCGGCCATGCCCTCGATTAAACTACCGGCCCGCTGGCGTTTTTCGGGATCCAGGCTATCCGACGGGCGGGGCCGGTAGACATGCAGGTAGCCCGCGGGCTTGGTGCGTAGGGCGGTGGTGACTGGCACGGCTACGGCGGTGGGTTGGGGAGCAAGGGGGCCTAAGCCTAGAGAGGTGAGGGGGTTATTCATGGTGGGGAGGGTTAGAAGTGATTATTTGCGCGGGCCTTGACCCAAATAATCCAGCGCGTATGTTGGTTTGCCGGTTTCGAACATGCGCAAGGCAATCGTAATCCGACCTTCCAGCTTCTTGGCTTGCTGGGTTTTCTCTCCTGCCTCGTAGTAAAGTGCCTGCGCCATCAGGCGGGTTTTCTCAATCGCCTCTGCCAGTTCAGCGGGCAACTCTGAAGGGGTGCGCTTGATAAAATCTGTTACCGGCCTGCCCAGCCACTCGCAGACGTGCAGCAGGGTTTGCACGTCGGGCATGGCCTCTCGCTCCAATCGGGAAAGCGTAGATACCGACACGCCGGGTATTTCAGGGGCTATCTCTCGCAGTGAACGAGGGCCACGGGTGGTACGCAGGGCATCAGCAAGGGCGCGGGCTTGGTAGTTCATCTTGGAGGAAGGGAGTAGTAGGGAGGAAAAGGAGAAAAGGGTTAGCAGTCGTCTCGGAAGTCAGGCAGGACAGCTAGTTGCGCGGCTGATATTTCGCCGTCGCGCACATCTAGTAGTCTCCCCTTGCCAGCCCCGTAATCTTCAATAATGGATTCCGTGGTGTGGTGACGGGCTTCTGATAATTCGATAATCAGCATACCGCCTTCGAATTCGTAGTAGCGGGCGGCTACCATTTGAGTAGTGCTCATACTTGTTGGGGTTGGTTTTGAATTGCGAATCGCGGCTGCTAGGAGATTTTGATACCGGACTTGCCGTTGGAGTTCCACCGTTTGGGCTTGGAGTTCTACTACTTGGGCTTGTAGGTGGTGGCAGGTGGGACAGGTAGGGGTCATGGCATCGCAAAAAGTGTCGGGCCGTGCTTGGCGACCAGCGCGTGAAGCGCATCCGAAAAGGTTTTAAACTCATCCATTCGGCCATCTTCCAGCCAATCTGTGCCCTCGGTTATATCCGTGAGTTCTTCTAAATGCGCCATAGTTCGATTCCAGAGATAGTCGCGCTCTAAAGCCTTTGTTGGGTCGGCTTCTTTGGGGATAAGCGAGTAGACAACCGTGTTTTTATTGTTGGTCACAATGATGTCGCCATCGTCATAAGCCTCGTAATCCACTAGCTCTTTGTTGCTAAGCATGGCGTGGCTGGTTTTCTTGTCAGCGTATTCCACCGTCTGAATAGTAGCCGTATCGGCCTCTAGGTCAATGCGGGTTATCTTATCTCCGGGCTTGAGGTGCTTTTTCATATCAGCTTTTATGTTTGGGAGTGTAGTAGGTGGGGGTTGTAGGGTCAGAAAGCGGGTTTGCGAATAGAAGCGGGGTCGTTGTCGAAATCCGACTTAGGTAAGGCGCGGAAAGCGTTGGCCTGGCTTGGTTCGGGCGGGGGCATGTTGGTTTTGCCGCCGCTGTCCCGGTAGCGTTGCACTACTTTGGGG
>Ga0210040_10000950_pt1 | contig 46022 bp, 44 predicted proteins | sample CryGeyCG12114_NA_FD_185462 | JGI IMG/M metagenome (GOLD analysis project Ga0210040, IMG submission 185462) | Groundwater microbial communities from aquifer - Crystal Geyser CG19_WC_8/21/14_NA (SPAdes) (version 2) | ecosystem: Environmental > Aquatic > Deep subsurface > Groundwater | place: USA...
GGCAGCCCGTGCGGCACACGTAAAGTACGGCATTGACAACCTGGCGCAAACACAGGCGCCGTTTGCGTTGCACAGGTAGTAGTGAAGCCATAACTTGCCATTGCGAGTCAGTAAGGGGTTGGTAGCTGTCAACCATAATGCGAAGTGGAGCCTAGGAACTCCCGGCGCAACTTACTGACTCGTTTCTATTTAGATCCCTACCTAAATTCCCAACACGCTCTAAAGTACCGGCCCTACCCGACATCCCGGTGGTGTAGCCCCTAATAGCACACGATTATTCGACCGTTTTGCCAAGGCCGTTCGAACAACGGGGCGAGCGTACGCGTAGCCAATTGTTAATTATTACGTTACCTGTTCTGCCCAGCCTTACTTTTACAGAATGCTGATTCCTCCCATAGTTCGTCCCCTCACCCAACCATTCGCCGAGTTTTTCCGCCGCGAAGCAGCCGGGGGTATTGTCCTAATGATTAGCGCTGTGCTGGCCCTGGTACTGGCTAACATCAGCTGGGGGCCGGCCCGCTACTTTCCCGGCGTCTGGGATGAGCATTTGCGCATCGCGGTGAATAGTGTAGTAATTGACCACACGCTGCTACAGTGGATTAACGACGGGCTGATGACCGTGTTTTTCCTCATTGTGGGCCTGGAAATCAAACGCGAGGTACTGGCAGGCGAGTTGGCATCTCCGCGACAGGCGGCCTTGCCAATTGCCGGCGCGCTGGGAGGCATGCTGGTGCCGGCGCTACTCTACACTGTGTTCAACCAAGGTACGCCCACAGCAGGCGGCTGGGGTATTCCCATGGCCACAGACATTGCTTTTTCTCTGGCTGTGTTGCAACTGCTGGGTAAACGCGTGCCTTTGGGCCTGAAGGTATTCTTAACGGCACTAGCTATCGTTGACGATTTGGGGGCCGTGCTGGTTATTGCAGGCTTCTACACCCAGCAGTTGCACCTAAATTTCCTCTACCTGGCGCTAGGAACCTGGGGGGTGCTGCTACTCTTTAACCTGTTGCAGGTGCGCAGATTGTGGGCATACTTGCCGCTGGGCCTGGTGTTGTGGTTCTTTCTGCTAGAATCGGGGGTGCATGCCACACTGGCCGGGGTCCTGTTGGCCGTCGCCATTCCGTTTCGCATTCCATTCTCGCGTGAGGAGCTGCTACGTCGTGTAGACGAGCGCTTGGCGCTGCTACGCGCTGCCACAGCGGCAGCTATGGTTACCCCCCGGGTTATCAGCGAGGAGCTGGAAGCCTTACACCGGCGTACCAGCTCACCCGCACAACGCCTAGAACAACAGCTGCACTCGCTGGTGAGCTTCGGCATCATTCCACTCTTTGCTTTCGCCAACACCAGCTTGCCCATCTCATTTGCGGCCATGCACGAAATCGGTTCGCCTTTGGGCTTGGGTATTGTGGTAGGACTGTTAGTTGGCAAGCCAATCGGCATTGGTGCTTTGTCGTGGCTTACCGTCCGGCTGGGCTGGGCCTCGCTACCGCCCGGCGTCTCGTGGCAGCATTTGGTGGGCGGTGGCATCTTGGCCGGCATTGGGTTCACGATGTCCATTTTCGTGACCTTATTGGCCTTGGGGGAGCATTCTCTCGATACCGACGCCGCTAAGCTAGCTATCCTGCTCGCCTCCTTAAGCGCCGGTATAATTGGCTATTCCGTGCTGCGCACAATTCCGCTTCCATTACCCACCGAACAACAGAGTCGCTAGCAGGCATATCCAATAAGCAGGACGGTTACGCGGCGGCCTCACTACCTCCTCCTTCTTCAAAAAAGAAGTGAAAAACCAGACGAAAAAGGCAAGGTCACTGGCTGAAGAACCCTGAAGAACTGCTTTTAGCTTGTTAGTGCACCAGTAGCCACGAGATACGCCGTGTATCTAAGAAGCTATTTGAGTTAAATCGGTGGGCCGTTGAAAGGGTGTAGAGACGCCTACTTGCGTCTCATCGTTGAACGAGAGGAGGTTGTATGACGCAGTTGGCGCATGCGACGAGACGCAAGTAGGCGTCTCTACACGTTCCTATTTAACTCAAACAGCCTCTTAGTAGTCACGTAGCAGTGTATTCGTAACATGAACGCACTAAAAAGAAACCCGATAAGAAACTGTAAAACAGTTTCTTATCGGGTTTCTTGGCGCTCCCTCCTGGGCTCGAACCAGGGACCCTCTGATTAACAGTCAGATGCTCTAACCGGCTGAGCTAAGGAAGCGGTTATGGCGACGTTTATCTATCGTTGCGGGTGCAATATTAGGGCAGAATCCTAGTTTTTGCAAATCCTACGCTTAAAAAATCTAGATAAATTTTCTAATTGTTGATGCTCAGTAAATTACCCGACACACTAGTTGTGTAGCGACGCAAGGGTCGCGTGGCCGGACCAGCCAACACCTGCCCCTGCAAATCGAAGCGGGAGCCACAGCAGGAGTCTACCAGAAATAAACGTGATGAAGGGTCGATGCTAACGCGGGCGCAGGTGTTCTGGGGCTGATAGGGGCAAGTGCGCTCAAAGGCCGTGTAGGAGCCGCCGGGCTGGCGCACCACAATCAGGCCGCGCAAGCCGCCGTCGCGCATCACGGCCCCATTGTCAAAGCGCAGGTTGGCATTCTCCTGATTGGTCAGGTTCAGCACCTCGTTCACGATGACGTAAGGAATCTGCGGACTAGGGTCGGAGCTGTTGCCGGAGCCACAGCCTACCAACGCCACTTGGCTCAGAAAAAAGAAAACAGCCAGCGCGGCGCGACCAATAGCAGAAGACAGCATACGGAGTGGAAATGAGTGGAAGGGTAGCCCAAAACGAAAGAACGTCCTGGTTATGTCCCCACGACGTTCTTTTTTAGTGATTTGCCAGTAAGCAGCGCCGCTACGCGCCCTCAAACTGACGCAGGAAACGCATATCGTTTTCTGTGAACAGGCGCAGGTCTTTGATTTGGTATTTGAGCATCGTAATGCGCTCGATGCCCATGCCCCAGGCGTAGCCGGAGTAGCGCTCGGGGTCGATGCCGGACTGCTGAAGCACGGCGGGGTCTACCATGCCGCAGCCACCTATCTCTACCCAGCCGCTGCCTTTGCAGATGTTACAGCCCTTACCCTTGCAAATCAGGCAGGTGATGTCGATTTCGGCCGAAGGCTCGGTGAAGGGGAAGAACGACGGGCGGAAACGAATCTGAATATCCTCCCCAAACATCTCTTGCACAAAGTAATACACTGTTTGCTTCAGGTCAGCAAAGCTCACGCCTTCGTCAATGAAAATGCCCTCTACCTGGTGGAACATCATGTGCGCCCGCGCTGAAATGGCCTCGTTGCGGTACACGCGACCAGGCATAATGCTGCGGATGGGTGGCTGCTGGCTTTCCATCACGCGCACCTGCACCGTGCTGGTGTGCGTGCGCAGAAGGTGAGTTGGCAAGTTGGCGAATGGTGAATTTCCTTCTGTATTCGCCGTTTCGTCAGTCGCTAGCTCTCCATTCTCTATTTGAGCTGGCGGAGCGGTAGGCGCGATGAAGAACGTGTCCTGCATGTCGCGCGCCGGGTGGTTTTCGGGGAAGTTGAGGGCGGTGAAGTTGTGCCAGTCGTCCTCAATTTCCGGGCCTTCGGCCACATTGAAGCCAATGCGGGAGAAGATGCGCACCATTTCCTCGCGCACCAGGCTCAACGGGTGGCGTGTGCCCAAGGCCTGGGGTACGGGTGGTAGGGTATAGTCGAAGGTAGGGTCGGCGGGGGCATTGTTCTGGGCGGCGTCCAGTTCCTCGCGCCGCTCATCGAACTTCTGCTGAGCGAGTTGCTTGAGCTGGTTCAGCTCCTGCCCTACGGCGCGACGCTGCTCCTGAGGCACGGCTTTGAGCTGGTCGAACAGGTCGGCCAGTTGGCCCTTGCGGCCGGTGAAGGCAATGCGGAACTGCTCCAGCTGCTCAGGGCTGGTGATGTCGTACGCTTCTATATCGGCACGCAGCCGCGTGATATTCTCCTGCATCATACTACAAAGGTACAAAGTGGTGAGGTGGTGAAACAGCGAGATGGTGAGTTTGTCGTTCTGGTGGCCGCACTTGCTCGGCTGTGCCGGGTGAGGAGTATGCCCGAGAGGCTGCACCCCAAATCTGGCCATGCCCCCTGAGCAAACTACTACCCACTACGAAGAGCCTACTCCGGATAAGCTCTCAGCAGATGCACGCAGCAGAGCTGCTAGAGCAGAGCACTCACTCGGCACAGCCAAGCGAGTGTCACCCGAACAGCAAACTCACTATCTCACCACTTTGGTACGGTTGCTGCAAGTAGGAGAATACCTACTTTGGTTTGGATAGATTCGGGAGGCGCCCTTGAGTTGCAGAGCCGCAGTAGGTAGACCAGGTTCAGTTTTTCACGTTGATTTCCTGCTGCTATGAAACGTCTTGCTTTTGCCGCCGCCGCGCTGTTAGCGCTAGTTGCTACTACCGCCCAAGCCCAAACTACCACCGAAGCCAATCCGTGGTTTGATGCGGCTCCTGTTGCTACCCCTGGCTCCTACCCCACTGGCTGGAAGGTGGCCCCGGCGGCCAACCCCACCGTTAGCGCCCGCCCCAGCACCGACTACAATGGCCGCCCACTACAGGCTAAACCCCGCAAAGCGGCGCCTGTGACCGTGGCCGCAGAAGCTCCCGTGTACGAAACCGGCTGGTCGTCGGCGCCGGGCATGGCCCTAAGCCTGCACCAGCGCCCCACTACCGACTATTGGGGCCGCCCGCTGAAGCCGTATGTGCGCAAGGCGCCTACCTCACTCTCGGCCGAGCCGGAGCTACAGCTACAGGGTGCACCCGTGGCAGTGCAGCTGCCCAAGTAGTCACCAGGTATCCTGTTGGGACAGGGGCCGTATGAGAAAGACACTCTTTCTTAATTCAGTGCGATGAAGTCTTTCCTGTATAGCGCGGCTCTGCTGGTTGGGGCACTCAGCTCTTTGCCTGCCAGCGCCCAAACCAGCCGCCCCGCAAAATCCAGTGCCGCTGCCCCCGACACCACCGTGGAAGGCATCTACGTGGCCCCCAATATGTCGGGCGCCCCCAAGCAAAAAGTCACCACCGACTACGATAATCAGCCCATCAGCCCGGCTGCGAAGGAAAAGGGCACGTCTCTTTCTGCCAATCCCGATCCGGTGAAGGCCAAGACACTCAAGACCCGCCGCCCACCCAAGCGCGACTAAACACCTGATTTTAAATAGTAAGCCCTTGCCGTCGGCAGCAGAACCTGGGTTCTGCTGCCGACGGCAAGGGCTTGCGCACTGGTAGGCGCTTCGACTACTCTATCTCCTCCACGGCGGCCAGCGTGGCGGCGGCCATCTTGGGTTGGGCGCGGTAGTAGAGGGTGCTGCAATTGGTAGGCCGCAGCACTTCCTGCGCAGCAGCCAACACGGCCTCGGGCGTCACGGCCTGCACTTTGGCGCTTTCCTCATTCACGAGGTTGGCGTCGCCGATGAGCTTGCTGTACGCCAGGTTCATGGCGCGGTTCAGCAGCTCAATTTCGCCGAACACAATGCTGGCTTCGGCCTGGTTTTTCACTTTTTCCAACTCCTCGTTGGGTACCAACTCGGAGCGTAGCTCGGCCAGAACGGCTTCCACAGCCGCGTCGGCCTCCTCCAGCGATACGCCGGCGTTCGGCTTGCCGCTTACCACCAACAACCCCGGCTCCAGAGACCCCGACACAGACGCCGAAATGGAGTTGAACAACTGCTGATCTTTCACCAGGCGCTGATACAGGCGCGACGACTTGCCGCGCCCCAGTAGGTCGCCCAGCAGGTCGACGGGGTAGTAGGCGTCGTCGGCGCGGCTGGGCATGTGGTACACTTTATAAAGCGCCGACAGCGGCACGTCGGACGTCATTTCCAGAAAGCGGGCTTCGGTTTGGCGCGGCTCTTGGGGTAGCTGGCGCTCGTAGCGCGTGCTGCCCGGAATTGGGCCGAACCACTTCTCGGCCAAGCCTTTCACCTCGGCTTCGGTTACGGCACCGGCCACTACCAACACGGCGTTTTGAGGTGCGTAGTGCTTGGCAAAGAAGTCGCGCACTTGCTGCATGGTCGCCTCTTCGATGTGGCTGATTTCCTTGCCGATGGTGGCCCAGCGATAAGGGTGCTGCTGGTAGGCCAGGGGGCGCAGGTTCAGCCACAGGTCACCGTAGGGCTGGTTGAGATAGTTCTGCTTGAACTCCTCCACTACCACCTTGCGCTGCACCTCCAGCCCATTCTCCGAAAACGCCAGGTTCAGCATCCGGTCCGACTCCAGCCAAAAGCCGGTTTCGATGTTGGCGGCGGGCACGGTGAGGTAGTAGTTGGTGATATCGGGTGAGGTGAAGGCGTTGTTCTCGCCGCCTACCAGCTGCAAGGGCTCGTCGTAGCTGGGGATGTTCACCGAACCCGAAAACATCAGGTGCTCAAACAGATGCGCAAAGCCAGTGTGGTCAGGATCTTCGTCGCGTGAGCCTACGTTGTAGAGCACGTTGAGCACGGCCATTGGGGTGGTGTGGTCCTCGTGCACAATGCAGCGCAGGCCATTGTCGAGAGTGAATTCGGTGAAATTGATCATATCGGAGAGCGGCAGTTTTTCTTTTTGGAAGGTACAATTTACGAAATCGGCGGTAGGTTCGGTGGCACGGCCCCGAAGTTATACCTTGCTGCCGAAGGGTAGGGCATGCTGTTATTTATCAGCAACGGAGCGCAACATAATACGCTTCTCTGGTTTATAGATTTCCCTGGCCCCAACCATACCTACGCTGCTATGCACACTATTTCCCCGCCTGATCTGCGGATTCCGAGCTACCCATTGGAGGCAGATGGTGCCACAGATTTCTTCCAGATTCGCAGGATGAATCAGGTTGCTGTGCATGGTAAGAACGATTTATTGATTCCGCATCGGAAGGACTACTACTTCCTGGTGCTACTCTGGGAGGGCAGTGGGCGGCACTGGATTGATACCACCGCCTACTCCCTGAAGCCTGATACGCTCTATTTTACCGTTCCGCACCAAGTAATTTTGAAGGAGGAGCTGCAACCTGTTTCGGGGTTCAACATCAACTTCACGGAGGAGTTTCTGGCCCTAGACAGCAGTGGCGTGCTACGCCAGCTACCTATCATTCAGAACCCGCAGAATGGGCACGAATTATTCCTGGCTCCATCGGATGTGGCTTTTGTACAAGACATTCTGGAGAAGTCCTACGCCGAGTATTGCGCGGCCCGGCCATGGCACCATACCATGCTGCTGGCCTATATGCACGTGCTGTTGGTGCACCTGAGTCGGCTGTATACGGAGCAATACCGTACTCCTGAACGGGCAGAAGAAGCCGCGCTGTTAGGTAAGTTTCGGACCAAGATTGAAGCGTCCTACACCCGGCACCACGATGTGGCCACGTACGCCGACATGCTGCACCTCTCGGCCGGCCACCTTAGCGAGGTAGTGAAAGCGCAGAGCGGCAAATCGGCCATTGCGCACATTCACGAGCGGCTGGTGGTGGAGGCCAAGCGCCTCCTGTTTCATACGGAGCACACCAGCCAGGAAATTGCGTTTCAGCTGGGGTTTGAGGATGCGTCGTACTTCAACCGCTTCTTCAAGCGCCTCGCCCAGCAGACACCCCTGCAATACCGCCTCGCTACCCGCGAAATGTACCAGTGAAACCGGAATATGGGTTGCGGCTTGCCCAAGGCACGGCAGTAGGTTTGCATCGTCTTTTATTCAACACGACGACGCATCATGAAAACTGCACTCATTACCGGCGCCAACAAGAGCATTGGGTTTGAAACCGCCCGGCAACTGGCCGCGCAAGGCTACTTTATTTACTTGGGAAGCCGCAGCTTGGAAAACGGCAACGAAGCAGTAGCCCAGCTGAAAGCCGAAGGCCTCACCAACGTAGAAGCCCTTCAGATCGACATTGCGGACGAAGCTTCCATCCGCACGGCGCGCGAGGAATTGGGCAAGCGCACCGATTCGCTGGACGTGCTGATCAACAACGCGGGCATCAGCGGACCCATGCCGCAAAGCACTACCGCCACCGACAGGGCCGCCATCCGGCAGGTGTTCGACACCAATTTTTTCGGTACCATCAACGTCACGCAGACTTTTCTGGACCTGCTGCGCAAGTCCGACGAGCCACGCATCGTCAACGTCACCTCGGGGCTAGGTTCTCTGGAGATGCAAACCAACCCGGCGTCGAAGTTCTACGCTGTCAAATCGGCTGCTTATGGCCCTTCCAAAACGGCCCTGAACGCCTACACGGTAGTCCTAGCGTACGAGCTACGCGATACGCCCTTCAAAGTCAACGTGGTAGACCCCGGCTACACCGCCACCGACTTCAACCAACACAGCGGCCCCGGTACAGTGGAGGACGCGGCCAAGATCATTGCCAAATATGCCACCGTTGGCGCCGATGGGCCTACCGGCAAATTCTTCAGCAACGATGCGGAGGGCGAGGGCGACGAAATGCCTTGGTAGAACAGCATGATTACCAACCAACAAAGAGCGGCCCGCCTCTACTGGTAGAGGCGGGCCGCTCTTTGTATTAGGCTGAATACGTTTGCTTACAACGTAGCCCGCACGCCCAGCAGAAAGGTGCGGGCCGTGGGATAATAGGCGGTATCCAGACCAGCCTGCAACGGGTCCGCTTCGTTTGCACTGACGTTGGGGTCGTAGCCGCGGTAGCCGGACAGCACCAACAGATTCGTACCGCTCACGAAGACGCTTACGCTATGTGGCTGCCGCTGCCACACAGTAGCAGAAAGCGTTACTACACTGACCCTAAAGTTATTGCCTGATTGCAGCGTGTAGGTGGTAGGGAGGTCAAAGTCCGACGCTCCCGTGCCGGCACGGGGTACCTGCGTATTCGTGTTCGTAGGCGTCCACCGGTCCCGCACGCGGGTGGTGGCGTTGAAGCCATTAATTGGTACATCGAGCAGCGACAAGTTGGTGTCGAACACTTGGTAGCCAAACAGACCATCCAACTGCGTTTGCAGCTCCAGCCGTTTGTAGCGCAGGGTTTGGGTGAAGTTGACCGATTGCCGGGGTAGGCCCGAGCCCAAAATCACTTGTTCCCTACCACTAGGATTGCTTGCATCCTGTCGAAAAACACGGTTTCCGTTACTGTCTACCCCCAGATAGCGATACCCAATAAACGAAGACAGCGGTTGACCATCTTGCAACACGAAAAAACTGCTAGGGCGATAATCCACCGTCGGCGTACCTGCCGGTTTGGTATAGCGATTTTGGTTTAATGCCCCAGCCAGTTGGCTAACGCCGCTAAGCCGACCTGCCTGCCACGAGCCCGCCAGCGCTAGTTCCACGCCGCTGTTCAGCACGTTTCCCTGGTCAGATTGCGGATAGCCAAGCTGCACGTCCGTCTTGCGGCGGTATACTTCACCACGTAGAGAGAAACGGTCCTGCCAGAGCGCCAAGTGCAGACCGGCATCCAACTGAGTTGTCAGCTCATCCCCAAACAAGAAGAAACTACCCCCTCCGGGACTCGGATATGTAAGGCCGTGGCTTCCCGTAAAATTGACCCGATTGCTGGTTTTGCCCCACCTTACCCACGCATCCAGCGTGTTGACAACCGGGTGGCGCTGCACCCACGGTTCCTGCCCCGCGTGCCACGTAGCCTGCGCCGCCGGTAGCCACTGCGTCGCATCTGAAGGCGGTAGCAATGGACTGGTACCCCGCTGTATGCTGGCCTGTACCTGGTAGCGACCATGATAAGTATACCCGACCTGCGCGTTGTAACTGAGGTAGGTTTGTTGGGCAGTATACTCCTGAGTGCTCACGCCACGGGGTGGCACATTATATCCGCCCGGCGCAGCCAGGTAGCTGTATTGCGCAAAACCTTCACTTTGCTTTCTATCATAAAAAGAAGCCTCAACAGAGGTTTTTACCGAATGCCAAGCCGCAAATGTGCGTGCATAGCGCACTGCCGGGTTCAGCACCCATTGCTGGTAGGAAGCACGTTGTAGCTGCTGCAACTGACCAGCGGTGCGCGTAAATGTTTCCCGCGGGCTCTGATAGTATCTTGCTAGCAGCGAGTCCCGCTCCAGAGAACTGCGCACCTCTACTGTCAGGCCCGTTGCTGGCTGGTATTGTAGCTGCGCAGTAGCCAGCAACCGGCGGTTACGCGACGTGCTAAAATTTTGGCGAGCGCGCTGCACCGGATTGATATAGTAGTCATCGGCCGCATAGTCGCCGTTGGCCGCATACACTGGAATAGTAGGCAGATAACGTAGCGTATTTTGGAAAAGCTGCCCGAAGAAAATGGTAGTAGGCCAGCGCACCTGCGTTTCGCTGAAGTTGATGCCGCCGCTGAGTTGCAACCGCTTGCCCAATTGCTGCTCAACAGTAAGGCGCAGGCCATAGCGTTGCAAGTTGGAGTTCAGTACAATTCCATTTTGCTGCAAATAATTGGCGGCGGCGTAGTAACGCGTGCCGAACTTTGTGCCTCCGGCAGCGCTTAAATGATGCTCCTGCAACGCCGCCGTGCGCAAAATCTCGTCCTGCCAATCGGTGCCCCGGCCGAAGGCGGCTACCTCCGCGAACATGTATTGGGGAGGGTAGCCATTATTCCGGTTTGCCTCATTCGCGACAACGGCTATTTCGTTTGCTTCCAGCAACTTGTAACGAGTGCGTGCTTGCTGCACTCCGCCGTAGCCGGTATAGCGCACCCGAAGGGGTTGAGCAACGCCACCACGCTTTGTAGTGATACGCACCACACCATTTTGTCCCAAAAAGCCGTAGCGCCCGGTTTCAAACGCACCTTTCAGAACTTCTATCTGCTCAATATCCTCAGGAGCAATGCTCAACAACGGATTGGAGCTGGGGTCAGGGTTCAGAGAGCTTATCCTTGTACTAGAAGCATCGCTACGCCCCCGACTCGTGAACCGATATTGCATCACCGGCACTCCGTCCACCACGTATAGTGGTTGCACGTTGTTGTCGACGCTGGCTACTCCTCTAATACGTACCACGGCCCCGGTCCCTGGCGCCCCAGAGTAGGGCGTAACCTGCACCCCAGCTATCTGGGTTAGGTAGGGCAAGATAGTGGGCGTTGGAAGGTAGAACGGGTGATAGGAAGTGGTATCTACACCGACTGGATCAGTTATTACAATAATGCGTTGGGTGTCTCTGAATGAAGAAACTACCGTATCTGTCGTCACCGGCGCGGCCGCCCGACGCGGCGCCAGCGTATCGGGTTGCTGGGCTAGAGCAGGCGCGGCGGAACAAAGCAGACCAAAGAGTAAGAGTGGGCGCATAGGCATTAGATTAGAAATAATAAAGGCAGGCAAATAAAACCGGCGGCCCACCCCAAAAATCATCCCACGATTCCCCTTCCCCCGCAAACGCCTACTTTTGCCGGTGCTACCCTTTTGAGCCCCTGTTCTTATGCCTTTTGACCGCGCCGATTACCCTGCCGAGCAACTACTAACCATCTACCAGGAGTTGCTACGCCCCCGCCTCATTGAGGAGAAAATGCTGATTTTGCTACGCCAAGGCAAAATCAGCAAGTGGTTTTCGGGCATTGGGCAGGAGGCTATTGCGGTGGGTAGCACGTTGGCCCTCAACTCTGATGAGTACATCCTACCCCTACACCGCAACCTGGGCGTATTCACGGCGCGGCGGGTGCCGCTGGGGCGGCTGTTTGCGCAGTGGGAAGGCAAGGAGGGTGGCTTCACCAAGGGCCGCGACCGGTCGTTTCACTTCGGCTCCCGCGAACACCACATCGTGGGCATGATCAGCCACCTCGGCCCGCAACTGGCCGTAGCCGACGGCATTGCCCTGGCCGACGTGCTGGACGAGCAAAAGCGCGTGACGCTGGTGTACAGCGGCGACGGCGGCGCCTCCGAGGGAGACTTCCACGAGGCTCTGAACGTGGCGGCCGTGTGGCAGTTGCCGGTTATCTTCCTCATCGAAAACAATGGCTACGGCCTCTCTACCCCCAGCAACGAGCAGTTTCGTTGCCGGAGCTTTATCGATAAAGGCCCAGCCTATGGCATGGAGGCCGTACAAATCGACGGCAACAATGTGCTGGAAGTGCATAGCACCATTCAGCGCTTGGCCGAGGACCTGCGGCAGAATCCGCGGCCGGTGTTGGTGGAGGCTCTTACCTTCCGAATGCGCGGGCACGAGGAGGCCAGCGGTACCAAGTACGTGCCTCAGGAGCTATTTGCAGAGTGGGCCGCCAAAGACCCCGTAACCACTTACGAGCAGTGGCTAGTGGCCGAAGGCCTGCTAAGCGAAACAGCCCGCCATCAATTTCGGGAGAAGATCAAACAGGAAATAGAGCAGGGCCTACACGAGGCTGACGCTCTTCCCGCGCCTACCTCCGACCCTGCCCGTGAGCTGGCAGATATGTACCAGCCCTTTGAAGCCGCCCACCAAGCGCCAGCCACTGATGCTCCGGCCACGGTAAAGCGTTATGTCGATGCCATCCACGACGGGTTGCGCCAGAGCCTAGAACGTTACCCTGAACTGGTGCTCATGGGCCAGGATATTGCTGAGTATGGCGGGGTATTTAAGGTGACCGAAGGCTTGGCCGCGGAGTTTGGCAAGGCGCGGGTGCGCAACACGCCCTTGTGCGAATCGGCAGTGCTGGGCGCCGGGCTAGGGCTGAGCGTGCGCGGCAAAAAAAGCATGGTAGAAATGCAGTTTGCTGATTTTGTGACGTGCGGCTTCAATCAGATTGTCAACAACTTAGCCAAGAGCCACTACCGCTGGGGCCAGAACGCCGATGTGGTGGTGCGCCTACCTACCGGCGCGGGCACTGCTGCCGGGCCGTTCCACTCCCAGAGCAACGAGGCGTGGTTCACGCACACACCCGGCCTGAAGGTGGTGTTTCCCAGCAACCCCCACGATGCCAAGGGCCTACTCTGCGCTGCGCTGGAAGACCCCAACCCGGTGATGTATTTTGAGCACAAGCTGCTCTACCGCTCCGTGAGCGGCCCCGTGCCCGACGCCTACTACACCACGCCCATTGGGCAGGCGGCGCTGGTGCGCGAGGGCGACGAGCTAAGTATCGTCACCTACGGTATGGGCGTGCATTGGGCCGTGCAAGTAGCAGATGAACTGAACGTTAGCTGTGATATTCTGGACCTGCGCACTCTCCTACCTTGGGACCAGGAGGCCGTGCGCCGCACCGCCGATAAAAACGGCCGCGTGCTGGTGCTACACGAAGACACCCTCACCGGCGGCCTGGGCGCCGAGCTGGCCGCCTGGATTGGCGAAAACTGCTTCGAGCACCTTGATGCGCCCGTACACCGCGTAGCCTCCCTGGATACGGCCGTGCCTTTTGCACCCGCCTTGGAAAAAGATTTCCTACCTCTACAGCGTCTGCGCGACACGGTGGAGCAGTTGCGTAATTATTAAAAGAGGAACCGTCGCTCCTGCCGCCAGCCAAAAGGAGTATTCGAAAACACTTTATAGGCTACTTCTTCCACTATTAATACAAGCAAGAGCATGTTTATTGGCTTGATTTCTGGGCAAGGTGCTATCTGCCTTTTCCGCTAACTTGCCTATGTTCTCCTCTAATCGTCCAACAAGCTGCTTTCGGCTACTGCTGCTCGTGCTCCTGAGCGGCTGGCTGCTGCTGGCCCACACAGGTTGCCATCGCTACCATATCTCCGACCCAACCGGGCCACCGCAGCCGAAAGTAAAAAAGGCATCTGGCGCTACCGATACGGCCACCCAAAGCGCCGATGGCGAACAGGCGCAGGCCGCCGAGGCCGCCCCGCCCCAGCACAACAGCTACGATAAGCAGGGACTGCTGAAAAAGAAGAAATATGAGCGCCGCCGCCGCAAGCGCAAAGTTGGACAGTACCGGTTTATGGGAATTATATTCTAATAGACTTCCCTGCGGTTACTTCGCAAGTACTCAACCCATTCTGCACAGCTATTCCTACCCACGTATCGTATACCTCGTTATGAAACTCTTGCTTTTGCTACCCGCTTTGTTGTTCGCGGCAGCGGCCTCGGCCCAAACGGAGTATACCACCCCAGCCCAGCACCGGGCCGAAAACCGCCGTGCCCTGCGCGACGCGGCGAAGTACCCGGCTAAGTACAAAGAATCGCATCTGACCGTCAAGCCGAAGTTGCTGAAACGGGGCCAAACGGGCACACCCCTACCCCGCGACGGGCGCCGCAACTACCGCTTCGACCATACTGGCACGGCCCGCGTGAGCGAACCTACTGCGCCCGGCTTACGTCTTACCCGCAAGAAGTAGCATCCTAAATTTTCTGTTCTATGACTCCCTGGCAACCACTCACCCAATCCGAACAACTTACCGACATCGTGCAGGAATCGCACGAGCACCCGGTACTGGTTTTCAAACACAGTACCACCTGCTCTATCAGCGCCGCCGCCAAAGGCAAAATTGAGCGCCAATGGGATTCGGCCGGGCTCGATGGCACCCCTATCTACTACCTCGACCTTCTGCGCTACCGTCCCATTTCCAACGAAATAGCCCAGAAATTCGGTATCGAGCACCAGTCGCCCCAGTTACTGCTCATCCAGAACGGTACATGCAGCTACGACGCCTCGCACATGGGCATCCGCCTCAGCGACGTGCAACAACTGGTGAAATAGCGAGCGAGATGGCGAACTGGTGAGTTTGCTGTTCTAGTGGCGCCACTGGCGCAAACTGCACCGGCAGTGCCACTAGAACAGCAAACTCACCATATCACCAGTTCACTACTGATATAGGAATGAAACTTCCTGTTTGATTTCTGGGTGCAGGCTGAGCGCTACCGGGCATGTATGAGCGGCGCGTTCGAGCAGGGCACGCTCCTTTTCGGGTAGGCTGGCAGGTAAGCGAAACTGCACATCAATCTGCCGAATACGGCGCGGCTCGGTGCCCATGTGCTTGGTCACGTCGTAGGTAGCACTGGTCAGGTCGAGACTATGGCGTTCAGCCACAATGCCCATAATGGTCATCATGCATGCGCCGAGCGAAGTCGCTACCAAGTCGGTGGGCGAAAAGGCCTCGCCCCGGCCGTGGTTGTCGACGGGCGCATCGGTAATAATTGTGTTACCGGATGCGTTATGCGTGGCCTCGGTACGTAGTTGGCCGGTATAGCGGGCGCTGGCAGTGCTCATAGAATCAGAAATTTGGCGGGACAATGACAACAAATTTACGTACTTTCGATGATGCCGCCCGGAAGCGGCCGATTTCTGTTCAGGATTTCCCGCCCCTAGCTTTTCTGCCTACCGTGCGAACTTTACTGGCTTCTGGTTTTTCTACCCTGGCGCTGCTGATAGCCGCTACCGGCACGGCTGATGCTCAGAGCGTTGGCCGCAACGCCGAAGATCCTTCGTACCGTAAGGAGATGATTTATGGCGTTAATTTCAACACGCAGGGCGGCCTGATTGGTGGTGTGTATTTCCGCTCCTCCAAGGTGCTGTCGCAGGATTGGCTGCGCTTCTGGAGCCTGGAGGGCGTGGAGGTGAAGGGGGAGAAAGAGGACAAGGTGATTGACCCCTACACAGGGGCCTCGATTGTACCCGGCAAAGCCAACTACCTCTATGTACTGCGGCCGTCAGTGGGCATTCAGCGGGTGGTGTTTCGCAAAGCCGCCGAGTCGGGCGTGCAGGTGAATGCCTTGGCCAGCGCCGGCCCGTCTATTGGGCTGCTGATGCCCTACTATGTATACTATGATTACACTCTGCGCGATGGTAGCGGCAACATAGTATCTGGCGCTGCTCAGGATTTCCGCGAAGCGCAGTACGACCCCAACATCAACCAACCAATTGTAGACCGGGCACCGCTATTTCGGGGTGCCAGCGATATAAAGCCCAACATCGGCCTGCACTTGCGCGGAGCGCTTAGCTTTGAGTACGGCCGCTACCGCGACGCCGTGGCGGGTGTGGAAACGGGCTTCCTGTTTGAGGTGTATACCAAACGTTTGGAAATCCTACGCGCCAACAACGTAGCCGATTCCAAGCTTAACAAGCAGTTTTACCCCTCGGTGTACCTCACCGTCTACCTCGGCCACCGCAACTAATTGCTACCTGCTGCCCCCACGTTGTGCAGCGGCAGACAGTAGGCAGCCGCTGCCACATCGTTTGCGGCCGCTTGCAGGATAGACCAAGCCGTCAACTTTTCTGAGCGGTTGGTGGTTGTTGAAACGCCACCGCTCCACTACTGACCACTGTCAGCTTGTAAGCTGCGTGCTGCTTATCTTTGTTTCTATGGATGATCTGCTGCTACTACCCGTAATTCAGCCGGAAGCCGTCGCGCCGGCCCGGCCACGCAAGCCCGATTGGCTGCGCGTAAAGCTGCCCATCGGACCTGAGTATGCCCGCGTACGTAAGCTGGTGGACGAAAACAAGCTGCACACCATCTGCGAAAGCGGCAACTGCCCCAATATGGGCGAGTGCTGGGGCGCGGGCACGGCCACGTTCATGATTCTGGGCAACATATGCACCCGTTCCTGCTCGTTTTGCGCCGTGGCTACGGGCCGCCCTAATGAGTACGACACTGATGAGCCGCGCCGCGTAGCGGAGGCCATCTTAACCATGGGTGTGAAGCACGCCGTGATTACCTCCGTGAACCGCGACGAACTGAAGGACCGAGGTGCCAGCATCTGGCATGAAACGGTAGTGCGCATCAAGCAGCTTTCCCCTACTACCACCATCGAAACGCTGATTCCGGACGTGAAAGCCAACTGGGAAGCGCTGGACATGATGATTTCGGGTGGACAGGAAGTGATTTCGCACAATGTGGAGACTGTGGGCAGTCTTTACCGCCTGGTGCGCCCACAGGCCAAATATGACCGTTCCTTGGAGCAGATCCGCCGCACGAAAGCGGCCGGCCATCGCACCAAATCGGGCATTATGCTGGGCTTAGGCGAGAAGAAGGAGGAAATGTACCAAGCCATGGACGACCTCGTGGCTAACGGCCTCGACATCCTGACGCTGGGGCAGTACCTGCAACCTACCAAGCGCCATCTGGAAGTGGCCGAGTTTATTCATCCCGACCTATTTGCCCACTACCGCGAAGAAGGTTTGCGGCGCGGCCTGAAATACGTAGAAAGCGGCCCACTGGTGCGCAGTTCCTACCACGCCGAGCGCCACGTGAACGTCCCGATTTAGGGGAACAGACAAAAAAAGAAACCCCGCTAACGCAATGTTAGCGGGGTTTCTTTTTGCTACTCACAACAGGAGCTAGCGCCGGGCCTGCGCTTGGTCGTTAGGCGGATATACGCCCATAATGCTGCTGATGATCTTATATACTTCCTCCTCCGAGATGGAGTGGTTGTTGTCGACCTGGGCTTGGCCGGAGCCGCGCCACGCTAGTTCCTTGCGCTTGGCATCTACCAGATCAATAATGACCGTGCCGGCCGCATACTGGCTCATGGGGGCGTAGCCCCGGCCATAGAGGCCTCCACCGTAAAGACCATAGCCATAGTAGGGGTAGCCCATGCCATTGTAGTACGGCGACACAGACTGCTTTTCTTCTACCTTGGCGTTGTAGGCCACATAGATATCCGGATTACTTTCAACGCGGGTAAGGCCCTTGTTGGTCAGCTCCCGGTCGATGGCCGTGCGCAGGCGCTGATCCAGAAAAGACTCGTAACCCTTGGCTGGTCCGCCCTCGGCATCTACGGGCTGCTGCGGATACCAGGCCCAGGTTTTATAGGCCCGAAAGTTCACGGCGTGGTCAAAGTCGGAGGAGACACCTACCCTCGACGAGGTAGTACAGCTGGTAGCACCCAGCAACAAAGCAACGCCCACCAGCGCCAGCGCGGCAGAGCGATTCAGAAAACGGGATATACGGTTCATACGAAACAAGAAAGCGTGGGAGTAAATCCGGGTTCCCGCTACAACGTAGGGTACTTGCCGGTGGTATGTAGTAAACACAGCGCGTAAGCCCAACGTTCCCCGTGAGTTAGCACCTCTGGTATCGAAATTGCTATACTTAGGTTGCTGGTTGAGGAAGTTGATAAAATATAATTTTTTCTACGTCACACCATACTTCCTTTACCATGAAAAAAACAGTACGCTTCTCCTTTTCCGGCCTATTGGCCCTCACGTTGTTAGGCAGCTGCAACGCCGCCCGCGAAGATGGCCGTGGCAATAGCCACGCAGCAAAAGCGCCCGTAGAGCGTACCGCCGCCGTCGAATGCATCCTATATGACGGCATGATGAAGGATTCGCCCCAACTGGCCGAAATCAAATCCGGCATGCAAGTGCAGGTACTCGACTCTGTAGATATCTACTTTGTGAAGGCTCGCGTTAGCGATGGCAACAAGGTAGTGACCGGCTATATGTATCGGTCTTGCTTCCCGAAGCAGTGGTAATAGCTAACCACAGTTTATAATAAAACCGGCCGATGCTACCAATAGCATCGGCCGGTTTTGCTTTACATCGTTCTAAAAACAACACTAAAAGCGCAAGATTCTATACCCGCTGTCATTTCGATCCATCAAAGGAATCTTGCGTGCAGAGGTAGAATAGTATCTAACGTCAGCACGCGAGATTCCTCGACAAGTTCGGAATGACGGACAAGCCGAATCGTTAGTACGACGGCCCTTTGTCGGCCTGTACCAGTTGCTCGGGCTCGTCGGCGTAATCTTCGGTGCTCGTGCAGGAGCAGATCAGGTTCCGGTCGCCATAGGCAGAGTCGATGCGCGACACGGCGGGCCAGAACTTGTAGGCGCGAGCATAGTCGGTGGGGTACACGGCTTGCTCGCGGGAGTAGGGGCGCGTCCAGTCGTGCACCAGCACGGTAGCGGCGGTGTGCGGAGCGTGCTTCAGCACGTTGTCCTTGGCATCGGCGCGGCCGGCTTCCACTTCCCGAATTTCCTCCCGGATCTTCACCATTGCTTCCACAAAGCGGTCTAGCTCCTCCTTGCTCTCCGACTCGGTGGGCTCTACCATCAGCGTACCTGCCACCGGGAACGACACCGTGGGCGCATGGAACCCATAGTCCATCAGGCGCTTAGCAATGTCCTCTACCTCGATGCCAGCTTTCTTGAACTGGCGACAATCCAAAATCATCTCGTGAGCGCAACGCCCCTGCTTGCCCGAGTATAATACGGGATAGTGGGCTTCAAGCTTGGTTTTGAGGTAATTGGCATTCAAAATAGCGATGCGCGTAGCTTGCGTCAACCCCTCACCGCCCATCATCGAAATGTAGGCGTAGCTGATGGGTAGGATGCTGGCCGAGCCCCACGGCGCTGCCGATACTGCACCGGCCGTACGGCCGTCGGCATCTACTACCACGTGGCCGGGCAGGTAGGGAGCCAGGTCGGCTACTACCCCAATTGGACCCACACCGGGGCCACCGCCGCCGTGCGGGATGCAGAACGTCTTGTGCAGGTTGAGGTGGCACACATCGGCGCCGATGGTGGCGGGCGACGTGAGGCCCACCTGGGCGTTCATGTTGGCGCCATCCATATACACGCGGCCGCCGTGCTCGTGGATAGCCTGGCAGATGTCAATGATAGTTTCCTCGTACACGCCGTGCGTGCTGGGGTAGGTCACCATCAGGCAGCTCAGCGTATCAGCGTATTTGGCGGCCTTTTCCTTGAGGTCCTGCACGTCGATATTGCCTTGCTCCGTGCTTTTCACCACTACTACTTGCATTCCGGCCATGACGGCCGAAGCAGGGTTGGTGCCATGGGCCGAGGCCGGAATGAGGGCCACATTGCGGTGAGCGTCGCCCTGCGCCAGGTGGTAGTCGCGGATGGCCAACAGGCCAGCGTACTCGCCCTGGGCGCCCGAGTTGGGCTGCAAACTCACGGCCGCGAAGCCCGTCACCTCGCACAGCCAGGCCTCCAGGTTGCGGAAGATTTCGGCGTAGCCCTGGGCCTGCTCACGCGGCGCAAAAGGGTGTAAGCCACCGATTTCGGGCCACGTCACCGGAATCATCTCGGCAGTGGCATTCAGCTTCATAGTGCACGAGCCGAGGGCAATCATGGAGTGCGCCAGGCTCAAGTCCTTGTTTTCAAGCTGCTTCATGTAGCGCAGCATCTCGTGCTCGGAGTGGTGCGTGTTGAACACCGGGTGCGTGAGGTAGTCGCTCTGACGAATCAGTCCTTCGGGCCAGTTCACCGATACCTCCTCGGGTAGGGAAACCGTAGCGGCTTCTTTGCCCAGCACCTTCGCAAACACGGCCACGATGGCGCGTACGTCTTCCAGCTCCGTATTCTGGTGCAAGGAAATGCCTATCTGGCTTTCGCCAAAGTAGCGGAAGTTGATGCCCGCGGCCTCGGCTTCCTGCTTCACGGCCTGTTGCAGCTCGGTGCTTTCCAGCTTCAGGCTGAGCGTATCGAAGTAGTATTCGTTGGTTTGCTCTACGCCCAGCGCAACAAGAGCCTGGTCGAGTACCTGCGTGAGGCTGTGCACGTTGGCCGCAAACTGCCGGATGCGTTGCGGGCCATGGTACACGGCATACATGCCAGCCAGCACCGACAGCAGTACCTGCGCCGTACAAATGTTGCTGGTAGCCTTCTCGCGGCGAATGTGCTGCTCACGCGTTTGCAGAGCCATGCGGTAGGCCTTATTGCCAGCCGCATCAATGCTCTGGCCGATAATACGGCCGGGAATCACGCGCTTGAATTGGTCGCGGGTGGCCAAAAAGCCGGCGTGGGGGCCGCCATAGCCCATAGGCACCCCAAAACGCTGGGAGTTGCCCACCACGGCGTCGGCGCCCATCTCACCGGGAGGGGTGAGGAGGGTAAGGGCCAGCAGATCGGCTGCGACGCCCACCAGTAAGCCATTCTCGTGAGCCTGGGTGATGAAATCGGTATAGTCGAATACGGAACCGTCGGCGGCGGGGTATTGCAGCAGGGCACCCAATAGGGCCTCATCGGTGAGGTCGGCTGTGCGATGGTCGCCTACCACCAGCTCAATGCCGAGCGGGGTAGCGCGGGTGCGCACCACATCAATCGTCTGGGGCAGTACTTGCTCCGACACGAAGAATTTGTGGGCGTTTTTCTTTTTAGTCTGTGAGTGGAACATGTGCAGCACCTCGGCGGCGGCCGTGCCCTCGTCGAGCAGGCTGGCGTTGGCGATTTCCAAGCCGGTCAGATCAATAATCATCGTCTGATAATTGATCAGGGCCTCTAGACGACCTTGGGCAATTTCGGCTTGGTAGGGCGTGTAGGCGGTGTACCAGCCGGGGTTTTCGAGGATGTTGCGCTGAATAACGGGCGGCAGCTGCGTGTCGTGGTAGCCCAGCCCGATGTAGTTTTTGAATAGCTTGTTCTGGCTGGCAATCTGTTTGAATTTCGCCAAAAAAGCCCGCTCTGTGAGGGCAGCGGGCAAATCGAGCGGCTTCTTCAGACGAATAGCGGCCGGCACGGTTTCGTCGATGAGCTGGTCGAGCGAGTCGACGCCAATAGTGCGCAGCATCTGGGCCACGGCGGCTTCGTCGGGGCCGTTGTGGCGGTCTACGAATACGTCGGCGGGCTGAGGTTTCAGGGTCATGTAAGCAGCGTAGAAGTGACGGAAGAAAAGGCTTTCGAATCGGCCTTTACAAAGGTAATGTGAAAAGGGGCAGCTTGGGAATATAGAGTGTTGTTAAACAAACAAAGTAAAAGGCAAGAATGTCTAATCAAGGCGGCCAGAATAAGGACGTATCTTTCTTCGGTTATAACCCCAAAAAAACGGAGTATTACTCAACAACCGCCGTAAATGTCATGCGCTTTCAAAGCTAAAGCATTACCTACCTCTAGCCTCGTCAAGCTATACATCTAATTATCTCATAATTAGATTTCTACGTTATTTCCCGCTAGCAACACGCATAGCTCCGGGTAGGATACCTACTTTATAGTATTGCCATACTGACTGAAGCTGCTGAAACCCAAAATCAGAGAGTTTCATTGGCTTGTATGTCGATGTATACCCAAATTCAGCGGTTATACGCTTGTCATCGATACTTGCCAACCGTATCTACAAGGATTACCATTCGGCTTGACGCATATAATCTGGCTGCAACAGGCGGATGCCCTGCGATGAAACTTCTAGTAGGCCATCATGCCGAAACTCGCTTAAAGTTCGGCTCAACGACTCTGGTGCTATGCCTACTAAAGCGGCTAGATCTTCGCGCGCTACGCGAATAAAGGGGGTTTCCTCGTTGGCGTCCCCTTGATTGTGCAGTACTAGAAGGGCATTGGCGACGCGGCGACGGAGTGACTGGTAGGCCATATCCAGCAATTGCTGCTCGCGTGCACGCTTACGCCCGGCCAACAAACGAACAAATTGCTGGCTTACCTCAGGCAAACGCACTAATTGTAAGAAGTCAGCTGCTGGGATGTGTAACAGCACGCAATCCTCTATCGCTACTGCCGATTCATGGTAGCACGTCTGTTCTAATAAGGCCTTATAGCCGAAGAATTCGCCTGTTTGATAAAAGCTGGTAATCAGCTCTTTGCCGAACGAAGTCGTCTTAATTGCTTTGATACGACCCGACTGAATAAAGTATACTTGTTTGGGTTCTTCTCCCTCCCTATACACACTGTGCCGGCGAGTTACGATATGCGGCGTACGATCAGTAATCAAAGAAGATAATGATCCTTCTACGGACGCTGCATTGAGGCCGGTGGCTATATGCTCGGCAGGCAGTAGGTGGAAGCGGTGGAGACGCCCGGCTATCGCCTGGAGCAGTTCACTCGCAACTAAGGGCATAGACAAATAATCGTCCGCACCGGCAGCCATGGCCCGCCGCGAATCGGCCCAAGTTGCCGTATGACCTATGAGAATGAATGGAGTAGCGGCTAGGGAAGCGGTGCAACGAAACAAGTGCAAGACGCCATAGCCATCTACATCGGGCAACTCAGTAGCGCATAAAACCAAATCAGGCTGGCGGTGCTTGGCGGACTCTACTCCATGATAACCCTCGCTGAAAGAGATTACCTCGTACCCCGCTAAGCTCAATAGCGAAGTGATGGAGCTACGCTGCTCCTCATTCCGGTTCAGTAAGAGAAGGCGTTTCACCCTAAACGGAATGAGGAGTTTTCTGCCACACCAGCCATTTTTTCAATCAACGAAAATGAATAAAAGTCAAATTGATTTTAATCAATACATGCTTAATCAAAATCAAGACCAGTTGTGACGCTAATCATAGTAAGAGACGAATATATATTAGAAATTTGTGTCACGCTCACTATCCAACTTCGTTTGGCAGGTGTCTTCTATATGATACAAGGCGCAAAAAACACGATCGGGAATCAGCTGCTTACTTAGCAGCTAAGTGATTACCCTACTCCTTAAAATACAATTACTAAACGTCATCACTCGCATTCACATGAAACACACGCTACTAACTTTCGACACGGACACCATGCAAGGTAAAGTCCGCAACACCTTGATGGGTCCCGAATACGGCTATACACACTTTTTGGAAACTACTGAGAAAGACATGGTCGTGTCTCTACCAATCAATGTTGTAGCTCATCTAACTAAAAGTCCTGAGCAAGCGCTTAATGATGTAAAGGCTGTTTGCCAAACGCTAGACATCTCTTTGCAAAAGTGCGCAATTCTTGAAGTTACGGAGTCGCTGTCTTTATCTGCTTAACATCTAAAGGTGGGCTACTTAGATGAGAAACCATCGGATTTTTCACTGTAAGGTTTTGTTATTAAACGATATAGACAGACAATCGTAGCCGAGCGCCGAGTATGTTCGATAGTAATTGCACCAATCAAACTATGTAATTACAAGCTTACCCAACTCAAGACTACATAGCCGATGCGGCAACTGCCCATCGCTCTGAATATTTGATATTGATAGTAAAAAATAGAACGGTCGCCTCCTTTTGGGCGACCGTTCTATTTTTTATGCCTGCTGACTTTGATATATAAAAACACGTTATTTATCCTAGAACCAGATATATCTATGCCCAACCTCAACCGCATTCCTCACCTGCTCAGTTTCAGACGCGGCAATTTCCTACCCCTCGCCCTGGCCGCCTGCTTCCTTTCTGTAGCAGCACAGGCGCAGCAGCAGCCCACCGTAACGGCCCAAGACTACGCGCGGGCCGAGCGTTTTATGGGCTATAATACTCAGGCGCTGGTAGACCACACGATGGGGCAGCCCAACTGGCTCGACAACGACCGGTTCTGGTACCGCACCCTCACGGCGCAGGGTAGCGAGTTTGTGCTGATAGACCCAGCCCGCAAAACCCGCACGGTTACCCCTACCCCACCCGTGGCTCCTACCTCGCCCGCGGCCAGTTCAGCCCCCAATGCCCGCAACGAAATAGTGTCGCCGGATGGGCGGTTGGCAGCGTACATCCAGGAATACAACCTGTGGGTGCGCAACACCCAAACCAACCAGCAAACCCAGCTGACGACCGATGGGGTGAAGGATTACGGCTACGCCACCGACAACGCCGGCTGGACCAGCAGCGACCGGCCCGTGCTGCGCTGGTCGCCGGACTCGCGCAAGATTGCTACCTTCCAGCAGGACCAGCGCAAGGCGGGCGATATGTACCTGGTAACCACCAACGTGGGTCATCCTACCCTGAAGTCGTGGAAGTACCCGCTGCCCGGCGACAAGGACATCATCACCATTGAACGGGTGATTGTGGAGGTGAACCCAGCCAAGGTGGTGCGCCTGCAAGTGCCGCCCGACCCGCACCGAGGCACCCTCTCCGACGACATTTCCAGCAGCGGCACCTTCGACGACGTGGACTGGAGCCCCAACGCCAAGGAGTTAGCATTCGTCTCGACCTCACGCGACCACAAGGAGGAGAAATTCCGTATTGCCGACGCGCAGACGGGTGCTGTGCGGGAGGTATTTGAGGAGAAGGTCGCCACTCAATACGAGTCGGGCCAGGGCACCATCAACTGGCACTATCTGCCCAAGACCAAGGAAATAATCTGGTACTCGGAGCGCGACGATTGGGGCCACCTCTACCTCTACGACTCTTCTACCGGCAAACTTAAGCAGCAGATTACCAAGGGCAATTGGGTGGTGACGCAGCTGGTCATGGTGGACGAGCAGCGGCGCCAACTCTATTTTCTGGCCGATGGGCGGGAGCCGGGCAACCCCTACTTCACCCACCTCTACCGCATCGGGTTGGATGGCAAGGGCCTTGCGCTGCTCACGCCGGAAAAAGGCAACCACCAGATTGAGTTTTCACCCTCCGGCCGCTACCTTATCGACACCTACTCTCAGCCCGACGTGCCACCCGTGAGCGTGCTGCGCAACCTGGACGGCAAGCTGCTGATGACGCTGGAGAAAACCGACATTTCGCGGCTGACTGCCACCGGCTGGAAGGCGCCTACCCCCATCACGGTGAAAGGCAACGATGCGCAGACCGATCTATACGGGCTAATATTCACGCCTACCACCCTAGACCCCAAGCGCAAGTACCCGATTATCAATTACATCTATCCCGGTCCACAGGGCGGCAGCGTGGGTAGTTGGTCGTTCTCGGCGGGACGCGGCGACCACCAGGCCCTGGCCGAGCTGGGTTTTGTGGTGGTGGCCCTTGAGGGCAGCTGCAACCCGCTGCGCTCCAAAAGTTACCACGATGCCTGCTACGGCAACATGGCCGAAAATACGCTTTCTGACCAGGTAGCTGGCATGAAGCAGCTGGCTCAGCGCTACCCCTACATCGACCTCGACCGAGTGGGTATCTGGGGGCACTCGGGCGGCGGCTACGCTACGGCAGCGGCCATGTTCCGCTACCCCGATTTCTTCAAGGTTGGCATTTCGGAGTCGGGCAACCACGAGAACCGCAACTACGAGGATGACTGGGGCGAGCGGTACATTGGCCTGCTCACAACCCAGGATGATGGCACCTCCAACTACGACGCCCAGGCCAACGCCGTTTCTGCCAAGAATCTGAAAGGCAAGCTGATGCTGGCCCACGGCCTGATGGATGACAACGTACCGCCCTACAATACGATGCTGGTAGTGGAGGCCCTCACCAAAGCCAACAAGAGCTACGACCTAGTGGTATTTCCGAATGCTACTCACGGCTACGGCCAATGCTCTCCCTACATGACCCGTCGCCGCTGGGACTACTTTGTGCAAAACCTGGCCGGTGCCACCCCGCCCCACGACTACCAGATGACGCCGAAGGCTGACCCGCGCAATGCGGGCCGGTAACACGAGCAGACCAACCAATGGAACGTCCTTCCAAGCAGCTAAGACCATTCTTGCTGCTTGGAAGGACGTTCTGGTTTTATTTGCCTACTTGCTTTCTTACCCACACTCTTACCCACCCCATGCGCCACTTAAAACTCGGTATCATTTGCGAAGGCAAAACCCCACCCGACCGTCGGGTGCCACTTACGCCCAAGAAGTGTGTAGAGGCCTTGCAGGCATTTCCTACCCTACAAATTGTAGCGCAAAGCAGCGGAGTGCGGGCTTTTACCGATGAGGAGTATGAGGCGCTAGGCATTGCGGTGCGGCCTAGTGTAGCCGATTGCGACGTACTGCTGGGGGTAAAGGAAGTACCTGTTGACCAGCTCATTCCTGACAAAACCTATTTATTTTTCTCCCATACCATCAAACAGCAGCCGGCCAACCGAGAGCTGCTACGGGAAGTACTGCGCCAGCGCATTACCCTCATCGACTATGAGCGACTGACCAACGAGCGCGGTGAGCGGGTGGTGGCGTTTGGGCGCTGGGCGGGCATTGTGGGTGCCTACAACGCCTTGCTCACGTATGGTCGCAAGCACCGCCTATATGAGTTGAAACCTGCTTGGCAGTGCCAGGACATGGAAGACATGCAGGAAGAGTTTTTCAAGGTGAAACGCTTGCCGCCCATCAAGCTGGCCGTAACGGGCTCGGGGCGGGTAGCGCAGGGCGCGCTGGAAGTACTCGATAAGATGGGTATCCGGCGCGTGAGCGTGTACGACTACCTCTACCTCACCTTCAATGAGCCAGTATATACGCAGCTGCGCAGCTCTGACTACAACGCCCGCCGCGACGGTCGGGTATGGGATACGCCTGATTTTCACCACAATCCGCAGGAGTACACGAGTACGTTCGGTAAGTTTCTGCCCGTGACGGACGTGCTGATTGCCTGCGCCTACTGGGACCCGGCCGCACCACGTCTGTTTGCAGAGGAAGATACGCGCCGCCCCGACTTCCGACCCACCGTTATTGCCGACGTAACCTGCGATGTGAACGGCTCACTACCCACCACCAAGCGCAGCACCAGCATTACGGCGCCCGCCTTCGACTACGACCCTACCACTGGCGAGCTACGACCACCCTATTCGGCGCCGCAGCATCTCACGGTGATGGCCGTAGACAACCTACCCTGTGAGCTGCCCCGCAACGCTTCCCGCGACTTCGGCCGGCAGCTCATCGACCAGGTACTGCCGCAGCTATTGGCCGAAGGGCCTAGCCTGGTGCTGGAGCGCGCTACCATTGCCCGCAACGGTCACCTTACGGAGCCCTATCAGTATTTAGCAGAGTACGTGGCAGGGTAGCGCCCGCAGGCTATACTTTATGCAGGATCGGATACTTGGCCTGCACCAGCATATACAGGCCGTAGGCCATCAACCCTAGGGCCACAATGCCCAGCACGGTCGGTCCCATGCTAGCTAGCAAGTCGAAGGCCTGCTCCGTATCGCCGGTGGCGCTAGCGCGGGACTGCATACCCGCCTGCACGAAAAAATACCCCGTAATGCCTAGGATAATACCGCGGGCCGTGTACCCAAGCTGCCCTAGCCGATACACTTTGTTCTGTTGCCCAGCTGGTATATCGCTGCCTTTCACATGCTTATGAAAGCCCCCAGAGTAAGCTTGATACATCTGATACAGCCCTACCCCAATTGTGATGAGCCCTACTCCAATGATAATCCATTCGCCACCGGGCCAGCCTAGCACTTTGCTCGTAAGGGTTTGCCGGGCGCTGCTACCTCCTTCGCTAGTGGCGCTACTCATGGCCAACTTAGCCGCGTACCATGCTAAGCCCGCGTATACAAGACCACTAGCCGCGTAGGCTACCCGCCGCGCAATGCCTTTTATATCGTTGCCTTTATCTTCTGTATCGCGCACAGCCTGCACAAAGCGCCATACAATGTAGCCCAGCAGCCCTAACGCAATGAGTCCCAAGAGCACAGGCCCTCCGGGTAGACCTTGCAGCGTCTGCACTGCTTCTTGCTTATCTGTGGTCTTGCCTCCTTGTTGGCCAGTGGCAGCTAGCAACGCCAGCAGGCCCATCAGGCCAAATACAATTCCTTTCGCTGCAAAGCCAAAGCGAGCCAGCATTCGGATGCCAGATGAAGCGCTGGGCATGGCGCCCTGTAGAGTAGTCGTTGTCATGGGTAGTGTGAGAAAAGGTCCTGATTCGTTAGTAGATAGTGTTTGTGTTGTATCTATACGCCAGCTTTCTACTTAAAGGTTAGCTTAACCGTACTGACTGATCATCTCACTACTACACACTTTTTCTACCGTTGAGGCAGATAGCTACTGTACTCCTAAGCAGTAGCCCCGGCCCTAACAGAAAGCCCCACGTCAGCAACTGACGCGGGGCTTTCTGTTAGGGCCATCAATAAAAAGCAACTGCGGCTTTTTAGAAGGTGCGGTTGAACCAGTTTTTGATGTCGTCCATCGTTTCGCCGGTTTTCTGTTGCAGGTTGCCAAACCACTCATCCTGCTTGCCTTCTTCGTACGTCAAATCGTCGTCGGTTAGGCTACCCCACTTTTGCTTGGTCTGACCTTTAATGTCGTTCCAGTTGCCGCGGGCGCGCAGTTCAGTTTGGTCGTTGATTTTATTATCGTTGATATCCATGAGTGAAAACAGTTAGAATGGGTGGGAGAGAGTAGGCGCTATGCCTGCCTTGATATACGATACTGTTGAGATAGAGTTGTTGTGCTTACCCATATAAATCGACGGTAATCCTCTAAAAAAGCTATATTTAGCTACTACAGTAAAATATCCTATCAAAGCGCATCTATGCCTTACGCTATATATTATCATCCGCTTTTTGCTTGCCTCCAATTACCCTTGGCGGCCTAGCACAATGGACGACCTCCGGACTACCCTCGCCACCTTTGCCCCAGACGACCGCAAGGAGTTTCTGCAGTTTTTGCAACGCCAGGGCCGCAAGCAAAAAGGCCGCCTCGATACGCGTTTGTGCGAGCTACTCTTACATCCTCGCGCTTACTCCACTCCCGAGCTGTTGGCCCGCCTCTACCCCACCGAGCCCAATGCTGTGGCGTATTACGCCCTGCGCAAGCGCCTGTTACGCAGCCTCACCGACTTTCTGCTACTACGCCAGCGCCAGCAGGACGCCACCGCCGCTTCCTCGGTGCGGGGACTATTTATTCTGGCGCAGTACCTTTTCGAAACCGGCGTGCCGCGCCTAGCTTGGAGCACTCTACGCAAAGCCGAAAAGCTGGGCCTGCAAAACGAGCAGTACGAAGTACTGAATACGGTTTACAACCTGCAAATTGCTCATGCCCACCACACCTGCGCCGACGACCTAGCCGACCTTATCCGTCGTCGCAACCTCAATAAGAAAGCCGCCGACGAGGAAGAACGCGCCAACATTGTGGATAGCCTAATGCGGCAGCGCCTACGGCAACTGCGCGCCAAGGGTAGGGCCGGTGAGTCGTTTGATGCGGTGCTGGCCGACACGCTGCGCGAATACGATTTGCAGGAGGCCTTTGCCCGGCGCCCAGCGCTGCTATGCCGGCTGGTATCCATTGCGCGCAGCGCTATGCTCGTGCGCCGCGATTTCGTGTCGTTCGCGCCGTTCATTCTGCGCTGTTACCACCTCATGGAAAAGCGCCACGGCTTTGCACCAGCCCAACGCCAGTACCAGCTGCGCCTGCTCTACATGATTGCCCATGCCCTGTACCGCTCGCGCCGCTTTGCAGAAACTACGTGTTACCTCGATCAAATGCAGGCTTTGCTAGCCGATAGCCCACGCAGCCACTACCTGGAGATGCGCGCCCGCCACACGCTGCTGCTGGCCGCTACCTATGCCTTTCTACGCCGCAACCACGAGAGCATTCAACTGCTGGAAACCGCCCTCCGTGACACCCGCCAGCCTCTACCCCTTCCCGATGAGCTAACGGCCCGGCTAGGGCTGGCTTTTCACTACTTTGCCGAAGGCAAGTATCAAAAGACCAATCAGGTACTCATCAGCATTGGGCGTTCTGATCATTGGTGTGAGCAACAATTGGGGCTGGAGTGGACACTCAATAAGAACATGGGCGAGATGCTAACGCTGTTGGAGTTGGGACACTCTGAGCTGGCCCTCAACCGCCTGCGAGCCATTGAGCGCACCGTGCGCGACCGTTCGCCAGCGGCTGAGACCGGGCCCTATGCCTACGTACTGAGCTACCTAGCCCGCGTCCGCGACATCATCGATAACCCAGCCGTAGCCACACAACCGGCTTTTGCTGGGCAAGTCCGACAGATGCCAGCCTTCCTGCCCCTAGTGCGCGAAGACTTGCAGGCGCTCAGTTTCTACAGCTGGCTGCACGCCCGCATGATGGGCCGACCCTACTACGAGGTGTTGCTGGAAGTGGCCAGCGCCCCGCCGGTGGTAGAGCAGGTGGCCAGCGAGTAACAGAAAAAGGCCGCTTTTGCCCAGTATGGCAAAAGCGGCCTTTCCAATGGGTTGCGCTGTTTGTGCAGACAGCTTACTGGTTCTTGGCAGCGTTCATTTCGGCCTTCGCATCAGCGGCGGTGGCGTCCATTTTCGCGTCGGCTTTGTTGGCGGCGGCGTCCATCTTGTCACCGGCATTTTCAGCAGTGTTTTCAATTTTCTGACCAGCCGTTTCAGCGGCGTCATCAATAGCACTGCCAGCGTTGTTGGCAGCGGCTTCCATATTAACCTGAGCCGTATCGGCGTTGGCTTCCATATTGTCGGCAGCAGCTTCGGTATTGGCTTCGGCCTGGTTTTGCTCAACCTGGGAGCACGAAGCAAGGGAGAAAGTAGCGAAGCTAGCAACCAGCAGTAAAGTTTTGAAAGACATTTTCATGATGCAAAGGAAATGGGGTCAACTATAAAACTATCCTTGATAGAAGTTTGGGAGAAAAGTAACCCGGAAAAAGGGGGATTAACTTTTCCTTTTCAAAGGCAGTATAGACATCATACAGTCGCTTTCGACTTTCCACCGATTTCACTCTCCGTTTTATGGACTCCACTGCCTCCACTCCCCAGACTCCCCCTATTCCCACCGTACCGCTCGACGTGACGGAGCAGCAAAAAGAAGTGCTCCTGGATGACACGCTGCACTTGCTGGACGCCGACGTTACCAAGAAAAAGGACCAGCAGCACGGCCTAGCTGAGGTAGGCCGTTGGGAAGAAGTGCTCCGTGCCTCTGATCATCCTGGCCTGGCCAAAATCATTCAGGAGCTAGTCGCTCTGCGCGAACAGCTCACTGCTCCCGAGCGTCAGAACCATGACATTGCCGAAACCCTAGCCGTGTTGGGCGCCGAAACCATTAAAGTGGCTGAAGAAGCCAGCAATAACTACACAAATCCGCTGAAGAAGTTAGCCAAGCTTCTCATCCAGCTCGGCAATACGCTGTCGAAATAAATAGCCATTGGTAGTCGCTGTCTGAACAGCAAAAAAAGCAAGAGGCTCAACCATCTGGTTGAGCCTCTTGCTTTTAACTTATGTAGTACTGGCTTACTTGTTTGAGCCGGCGTTGATCATGGCGCAGCGGAAACCGATGGTAGCCGTAGCCGAGTCCTCAGCCATGAAGCGACGTGTGCCGGGCGAGAGCCAGTAGGCTACATCGCGCCAAGATCCGCCTTTGTATACCCGCACGTGGTCGTCAATGAGCGACTGGTAACCTTTCTTGTCGTACTGTGCAGCAGGATCGAGGAAACCGTTGCGACGGAAGGGGTTCAGATCTTCTACGTCTTCAAACGATAGCGGGCGGTAGATATCCTGCACCCACTCGTTCACGTTGCCGGCCATGTTGTAGAGGCCATAGTCGTTGGGTGGGTAGTTGTAGATATATTCCGTAATCATAGCGCCGTCGTTCAGGGCACCAGCAATACCAGCGTAGTCACCGCGGCCACGTTTGAAGTTGGCTAGGAACTGGCCCTGCGTTTTGCCGTAGGAGTTCCGCACTTGGCGACCATCCCATGGGTATACGCGCTTGTTTTCCTGGTTCTCGTTGCCGGTTTCCTGAGTGCCGATCAGGGCTTGAGCGGCATACTCCCACTCGGCCTCAGTGGGCAGACGGTAGTTTGGCAGGGTGTTGCCATCTTCGATAGAAGGCTTACGGCTTTCGCCACCTTCAGCGGCATCGGCAGCCGGTGCATTCTTTTTACGACCAAACAGGCCACGCTTACCACCACTGTCACCACCGACACCGGCCAGGTTTTCATTCACCTTCGACGTACGCCAGGTGCAGTAGTCATTGGCTTGCAGCCAGCTTACACCCACCACTGGGAAGTAGCGGAAGCCGGGATAACGCAGGTAATAATCTACGTAGGGGTCGTTGAACGACAGCTCGCGGGCCCATACCGTGGTATCGGGCAGGGCCGACTGGTAGAACTCCTCCGACGAGTCTTTGCGTACAAAGTGCAGGTACTCCAGCCAGTGGATGTTCGCTACCTCAGCTTCGTCCATGTAGAACGAGGCGATGGTAACCGTACGCTCCATGTTGTCGTGAGTCATGGCGATGTCTTCTTCCGCCGAGCCCAACACTGTGCGGCCGCCTTCAATGAAGATCAGGCCGGGACCCTCGGGAATGCCGGCGTAATCCGCCACTTTCATCCCCTCCTCGGTATTGTATTCAATACCCGTGGTGGAGCTGTACTTACCCGGCTTGGTGGCGGTGCGTGGGCCACTTTTGCACGAAGCCAGCGCACAGGCTCCCACAATGGCGAAACGCAGGTACTTGGAGAAATTCATGATTGAGTAGAAACTACCTGTGATAGAAGATTTTACGGAAGGCAATTTGGTGCAATGTTACAAAAAACTAGTACGCCGGGCAAGGCGCTGCGGGGTAGTTGCGCCGTTTCAGACGCCGCCAAGCCGCTTCCAGTCGGTCAAAGTTCCGCAGGGCCAGGGACACCTCGTGAGCCCCACCCAAATCGGCACTTACCGTGCTCAGACTAGCGTCGTAGCTATAACCGAGCCGAAATGCACCAAAACTCAAGCCAACTATTCCGGTAAATAGCTGCTGCGGACGATTTGAGCCTGGTAGTGGCACGCCCCGATACACAGCGCCTACGGTAATTGGCGTAGTGGTGAAGTATAAACCGGCCTCTGCACGCTGCAAACTACCCTGTCGGGTGTAACTAACCGTGGGCGTAAGGCTGGTTTCACGCGCTTCGCCCTTGATAACGCTTTTTGCAAAAAAATATTTGTAGCCGGCGTTAAAATTCAAGCGAATAGGCAAAATACTCTGCTCCACAAAGCCCAAGTCGGGTTGATTGAGGTGGTGCGCGGCCACGCCTACCCAGGCGCGCTCGGTATATAATACCATACCCGTGCCCAGGGTGAAATAGTTCACTGGGTTGTATTGTAGCAGCAATGGATCGGTCGAAGGACTGCCTGAGATGGTGCCATCATCAGCAATCTGGTCGTCGAGCAACAGGTTACCGTAGCTGACGGTTTGGCGGCCGTAGCTGACGCTGGCGCCGGCACTAAGTGCTACCTGCTCGGTAAGGCGCATATGGTAGGCATAGAGGCCGCCCACCTGAAATTTGGTGAGACCCAGCGCGCCGGTACGGTCCACGTTCAGAAGCAAGCCCGCAGCACTGCGCTGGTCGGCAAAGCGGTAGTCTGCGCCGAGCTGGCTGGTCTGGAACGTGCCGGCGAGGGTAGGGAACTGGTTACGATAGTTGAGCGTAACACTGTAATCATCCAGCAGGCCGGTGAAGGCCGGGTTGGTGTGCAGGCGCGAGGCATAAGGCTGCGCGAAGTACAGGTCTTGGGCCTGAGCCGCAACCGTAGTTATACCTAGCACGGCCACCGTCACCACAGTGCGCCCTACCCATTGCCTCATCCAACGACGTGTACTTGTTGTTGCCATACCACTGCTGCTGTTTCTCTGAACGCTGGAGGCACCTCATTTGGTACAACCCGCAGGAAACGCACGCCGAAAATGCCAAATTCTCGGCGCTTTATCTGTTTTGCGCTGTAGCGGCGTTCTAAATTCGCTTTGCGCAAGCTGAGCTGGCCGCTGGTTCTATACTATTTTTGCACAAGCCAACGGTCTGGCACCGGATTCGCTGCCAACCAGTTACTACTTTTTTCCTGATACCTTCTTTGCTATGCGTAAATTTTTGATTGGTCTACTGATTTTCGTGGTCGTGCTGGTGGCAGCGCTAGCCGCCGCACCTTTTCTATTCAAGGACAAAATTCAGGAGGCATTTGACAAGCAGCTAGCGGCGCACGTGGCCGCCAAGGTGGAATATGACCCCAGCCAGATCAGCGTGAGCTTGTTCCGCGACTTCCCCAACCTGGCCCTGAGTGTGGAAAACCTGCGTATCATCGGGCAGGACTCGTTTGCCCGCGATACGCTAGCCTACCTACCGGCCCTGCGAGTAGGCATGGATTTGATGAGCGTAGTGAGCGGCGACCAGATCAAAGTAAAATCGGTGGTGCTGGATGAGCCCGATATTTCGCTGCGGGTGCTGAAAAGCGGCCGCGCCAACTGGGACATTTTCCTCTCCGACTCGGCTGCAGCTGCTAAGACCGATGTGGATACGTCGGCCGTGAGCGTGGCCATCAAGGGCTGGCAGATCAACAACGGCCACCTGCGCTACAACGACCAGTCGATTCCGTTTGCCATGGAAGCGCGCCACGTGAACCACACCGGCTCCGGCGACTTCGAGCAGAACATCTTCGACATGACCTCGCAGACTACCGCCGACGGTTTCCGCATGACCTACGCCGGCGCCAACTACATCAGCAAAGCTACCCTTGATGCCGATGTGACCATGGCCATGGACCTGGAAAAGATGTTGTTCACCTTCAAAGACAATAAGGTGAAGCTGAACGACTTTCCGGCGCAGTTTGCTGGTAGCGTGGGCCTACCCAACGCCACCGACATCACCTACGATATGACCTTTAAGGCGCTGGAGACAGACTTTAAAAATGTACTCAGCATCGTACCGGGCATGTATTCGGAGCAGTTCAAGGACATTAACACTACCGGCAAAATTGCCTTTGATGGTTACCTGAAAGGCGTACAGAACGAACTACGGATGCCGGGCTACGGCGTGAACCTGCAAGTAAAAAACGGCATGTTTAAGTACCCGCAGCTACCCGAAGCAGCCCGCAACATCAATGTAGACATGGTAGTAGACAACCCTTCGGGGTTCACTAATAATGTGAAAGTAAACGTAAAGCAATTTCACCTCGACCTTGGCAAAAACCCAATTGACGGCAACGTGGCTATCGATGGCTTAGAGCCGATGAAGGTAGACGGCCGCGTGAAGGCCAACGTGGACTTGGCCGAGATGACGAAAGTGTATCCGGTGGAGGATCTAACACTGCGCGGGCAGCTATTTGTGGATGCTACCGGCAAAGGCACCTACTCCGAGACCCAAATGCCGGTAGTGAATGCCAAGATGAACCTCACGAACGGCTACGTAAAGTCGAAGCAGTTTCCGGCGCCTATCCAGAACCTGACGCTGAACGGCACCGTGACCAACACCACGGGCCAGGTGAACGACACGCGCATCAACATTCCGCAGTTTAAGATGCTGCTGGATGGCGAGCCATTGGAAGGCCGCTTGGCCGCCCAGAACATCGATAAACCTGTGTTCGATACCGATATTCACGGTACGATTGACCTCACCAAAATCACCAAAATCTTCCCGCTGGAAGGTATGACCGTAACGGGTCGCCTCACCGGCAACGTGGCTGCGAAAGGTAGTATGGCCGACGTGGAGGCCGAGCGCTACCAGAACGTGAAGGCTTCGGGCACCGTGAATGCCAGCAACGTGACCTACAAGAGCACCGACCTGCCGCAGGGCATGCGCATTACGAAAGCCACGGCTACCTTCAACAACGACCAGATTGCGCTGAAGGACATGACCGGCTTCGTGGGCTCGTCGGATATTGCCGCGTCGGGCGTGATTAGCAACTACCTAGGCTACCTGTTTACGCCGGGCCAGTCGCTGAAGGGCACGCTGACGGTGAACAGCAACCGCTTCAACGTGAACGAGTGGATGGTAGACGAGGTGAGCGAGAAGCCGACTACCGGCGCCGTGGCCGCCACCAAAGCGCCTACCACCGCTACCCAGGCCGACGGCGTGCTGCAAATCCCAAAGTACTTCGACCTCACGCTGAACAGCAATGTTAACCAGGTAGTGTATGATAACCTGAAGCTGAACGACGTGAAGGGCACCGTGGTGGTGCGCGACGAAGCCGTGAAGCTCAACAATTTGAATTTTAACACGCTGGGCGGTTCGTTTGCGACCAACGGCAGCTACAGCAGCAAAGACCTGAGCCACCCAAAGTTTGATCTGGGCCTGAACATCAAGAACCTGAACTTCCAGAACGCTTTCAACGCTTTCAACTCCATCAAAACGCTGATACCGTTGGCTAGCAACCTGGAAGGGGTGTTCTCTACCAACTTCAACGTGAGTGGGGAGATGGGGCAGGATATGATGCCGGTCTACAGCACGCTCACGGGCAAGGGGCTGTTTGAGATAGTAAACGCCGCCGTGAATAACTCGCCGGTATTGAATACCATCAGTTCACTCACGCAGGTGCAGGCCCTCAAGAAGTTTGCGGTGCAGAACAAAGACGTAGCCGCCGAAATCCTAAACGGCAACTTCGTGGTGAAGCCTTTTGATGTGAACGTGGGTGACATCAAGATGACTGTAGGCGGCTCCAACAACGTGAATGGTAGCCTGGAGTATGTAACTGCCATCAATATGCCGACTGGTCAGGTAGGCAATGCGCTGCAAAGCAAGCTCACCTCACTCACGGGCGTATCCAACATCAAAGGAACCGACCGCGTAACGCTGGGCCTGAATATTGGCGGCAATGTGAAAGACCCGAAGGTGAAGCTAACCACCGGCAGCGTAAAGGCACAGGCAGCCGACGTAGCTAAGAGCTTGGTGGGCGGCCTGGTAGACAGCAAGCTGACCAACGTGAAGCAGGCCGCCGCCGCCAAAGCCCTGCTCAACCAAGACAGCGCCCGTGCCGAGTTGGCCAAGCGCCAGCAAGAGTTGCAAGCCAAGGCGCAGCAGGAAGTGGAAAAGAAACGCCTCGAAGCAGAAACTAAGCTAAAGGAAAAAGCCACGCAGGGTCTCAACAACCTGATTTTCGGGAAGAAGAAGCCAGCCGCTACCCCAGCGCCAGCGGATACAACAAAAACTCAGAAATAGGATTTTATTTCGAAATTGCGGCTAGATTTTTGTCGCAGATCGTTCAACTTCTTAGGCGGCAAGCACTTTATCAGAGGTGCTTGCCGCTTTTTTGTTCTATTTTCTTACCTGACTACCATATGAAAACAACTCGTCTGTTTCCGCTGGCTTTAGCGGCTTTTCTGGCACTAGGAGGCTGTAGCAAAGATTCTGGTAGCAATATGGCCAAGATGGAAGTGCTCTTGACAGATGCTCCCGGCGACTTCAGCGCTGTGATGCTGGATGTACAGCAAGTACAAATTCATACCGATGACACCAACGACGAAAATGGTTGGCAAGCATTGCCCCTACTCAAAGCTGGTCAGTATAACGTGTTGGATTTCGTGAATGGCCGCTCAGCCCTGCTGGCTAGCGCCGATTTCCCACCAGGCCACGTTTCGCAGATTCGGCTGGTGCTGGGCTCCAATAACTACCTGGTCACCCGCGACGGTACACGCTATGACCTGAAAACGCCGAGCGCACAAACTTCTGGCCTGAAGCTGAAAATTGACGCAGACCTGACGCAAGATGTTACCTACACTGTCCTCCTCGATTTCGATGTAGCAAAGTCCATCGTGGAGCGTGGCAACGGCAACAAGGCTGACAAAGACCGGTTTCTGCTGAAGCCTGTTATTCGGGCTGTTACTACGGCTGTGGCAGGGGGCATCAAGGGTAGCGTAACGCCCACTACAGCGCAGCCGCAAGTGCTGGCCATTCGCACTTCTACGGTACCCAACGACACACTTAGCACCTTTGCCGATGCCTCGGGTGGCTTCCTGCTACGCGGCGTGCCAGCTGGCACCTACCGAGTTGAGTTCTTTGCGCCTTCGCCCCTGAAAAACGTAGTGCGTACCGGCATAAACGTTACTAATACTCAGATTACAGACCTAGGTAGTGTAGATCTGAAGTAGAGTATACCACATTCTCAATAGCACAGAAGGCCGTTGCGCGTCACGCAACGGCCTTCTGTGTTGCTACTGTAGCCCCTGAAGCAACGCCAGCATTTCCTGCTGCAAAGTCTGGGTTTTATCGTGGGCGTACCAGGTGTGTACGCGTGTGATGAACTCATCGTGTTCTACGCCTTCTTTCTTGGCCTGATTCACTATTTCCTGGGCGGGCACGGGGCGTGGCCCCCACTGGGCTACCTCCTCCAATGTATCGGCACGGAGCACAATAAGGCGCGGAATAGCGCGGCTGGTGCCGGTGAGGTAGCGGTCCATCAGGTCCAGGTTTTCGTCGCGCAGCAAGTAACGGGTCCGGATGTTGCCGGCCGATGCCTGAGCCACGTGCTCCAGCACAGGCACAATCTGGGCTGCGTCGCCGCACCAGCCTTCGGTCAAAATCAGCCATACCAGAGGGTAGGGAACATGTACGGCGGCATCGGCCAGTTCGGGCAGCACGTGCGTCGTTTTGTCGAGGCGCGCCATGCGCTGCTCGTTTAGTTTGGTGTAGTGCACCAGTTCTTCCGTTTGCTGAGGGCCGGTTGTTTTACCCTGAGCCAAGAGGTCATCTACGAGTTGGCGGTAGGCGGTGTAGGAGTAAGATGTCTCCAAGCGCTCGGGGTTGAGAATGGGGGTAGGCGTGGGTGGCGAAAAGTCGGGCATCGAAGTAGAAGAGAGGTGAACAGTAAATTCTTACTCGTTAAACAGTAAAAGCCCCTCCCGGGATAAGCAGAAGGGGCAAAAAAATAGCTGGTCAGTCAGTTACAGGCTTACTACCTGCCCAGCGTCCAATTGACGGCAGTAGGTAATGAAGTCGGTATTGATAGGCTCCAGGCCCGCATCGCGCATTTTGATGGCCACTTGCCCGCGATGATAGTTGGCGTGCACCGGCATGTGCGTGAAGATATCCGACACCACGCTCGTGAACCCGTCACCGGCCGAGTTGGTGTAGGTGATGGTACGGCTCAACTCGGCCTCATCGGCGGCGCGCACCATACCTAGCCACCGCTCCGAAGTTTGCTCGTGCATGCGGTGTAGTTCCTCCAGCGGGTGCTCCTGCCACACTTTCACGGGGCTGGGCGTGTTGGTGAGGCGACCAATCCAAATAAACTGGGCATTGAGCACGTGACTGAATAAACGCAGCACGTTGGCCGGAATAGGCTGGCCGGTTTCGGCCACGGTTTTATCAAGGTGGTGCAGCAGCGTGTCGTTGGCCCACACGTTGTACACGGCAAGCTTTTCGTTGGTATTGATCATGAGGTGAAGTTGTGAACTTTTGAAGTTGTGAATTAGTGAAATGCGCGACGGAATGTAGCGGCTCTCGTCTCGCCCTTTTGCAAAGCACGCAAACAGAACCGCAACTTCACAATTTCACCACTTACCGCTGATCCGTCCAGACGAGCACGCCGCCAGTGCGGCGCTTCTCAAAGTCGGGACAGTTGCCGTCGCCCTTGCCTGTGAGGCCGCCATCAGGATGGCACAGGACTTTGCCCGCCGTGTCGTAGAGGGTACTAAACTGGTCGGCACCGCTGATTGTCTCGTAGTACACCGTCTGACCGCGGTACTCGTAGCGGTACACCTGAGCAGGCGGGTTTAGCTGCCGAGTCGACTGAATTTTCTGGATGCGGTTATTGATCCAGTCGGGCCGTCGGGCAGTGTCCAGGGGCATGCCGTTGTCGGGCAAGGACGCCAGGGTGTTGGCGCTGGTAGGCGCCGGGGTTGAAAATGGATGCGCCAGACCGGTATTGGGGTCGTTGGTGGGCGTATTCACATCAACGCGGCTACATGCTGCGCCAGTGAGTAGGGTGGCTGTCAAAAGCAGCGTGTAGGAAAGGCGCATGAGGCAACAAGCAATAAGGGTGAGAAATGAGCAAGCAACAGGAGTTTTGCTACTGCTGAACTTACGCCATTAGGCCGCAATGGTTCCTCTCTCCTGTCTTGTTGTTCACTCCTTTTCAGATAAGCTTAGGCACAAAAATCAGCAGGCCTACCACCAAAGCACCCAGCGCCGCCAGCAGCACGGCGGCGGCAGCTACGTCTTTGGCCTTACCAGCCAGCGGATGGTAGTCTGGCGACACCAAATCTACTACGGCCTCCACAGCGGTATTCACCAGCTCGGCGCTCCACACACTGCCCACGGCCGCGGCCACCAAGGCCCATTCCATGCGCGTAATGTCGAAGTAGAAACCTAAACCAATTACCACCACGGTAGCAACGGCATGAAAGCGCAAATGCACCTCGGAGTGCAGCGCCGCCCCTACCCCCCGGAAGGCGTGCCCAAAGCTGGCAATGCGCTTGCGCAGCATAGACTGCCGCCGCGCCCGATCAGAAGCAGACGGCTCAGCCACGGCTATCGAACTCGTGAAAGACTGTCTGGCGCAGCTCGTCCCATTCTGGCCGCAGAATGCTGTAGTACACCGTGTCGCGGCGCTGGCCGTTGGGTAGGGCCATGTGGCTGCGCAGGATGCCTTCCTCGGTGGCTCCCATGCGCACCATCGCCTCCCGCGACTTCTGGTTACGGGCGTCGGTTTTCAGCTCTGCCCGCTCGCAGTCCAGCTCGCCAAAGGCGTAGTGCAGCAGCAGGTGCTTGGCCGCCCGGTTGATGCCGGTGCGCTGAAACTCCGTGCCTAGCCATGTCCAGCCAATTTCCAGGCGGCGGTCGGCCAGCGCTATGTTGCCGTAGCTGGTGCAGCCCGCAATGCGCCCGGTTTCGCGGTCAATAATCACAAAAGGGTAGCGTTGCTTGTCGGTCCGCGCCCGGATGCTCTGGGCCACATAGGCGGCTAGCTCCACGCTGTTGCGCGGGGCCAGCGTGGTCATGTAACGCCAGATATCCTCGTCAAACGCAATTCGCTTCAAGTATTCAAAATCGGACGTTTCCAGGGGGCGCAGGCGCACGCGGTTGTTTTCGAGGATGATATCGCGGGAAAAATCCATAGGCGGTGGGGTAGGATGCAGCCGTAAAGATGCCGAAAAAAGAAAAGCCGCCTCGCCAGGGTAGGCGAAGCGGCTTGAACAACACGTGACACAGACGCGTTTTCTACTTCGGCAGGTCACCTACCATGTCCTCGGGCTTCAGCCACTCGTCAAACTGCTCGGCGGTGAGGTAGCCCAGTTGCAGGGCGGTTTCCTTGAGGGTAGAGCCGTTTTTGTGGGCCGTTTGGGCAATTTCAGCGGCTTTGTAGTAGCCGATATGCGGATTCAGGGCCGTTACCAGCATCAGCGACGAGTCGACGTGCTTCTTGATATTCGCTTCAATGGGCTCGATGCCCACCGCGCACTTGTCGTTGAACGACACGCACACATCACCCAGCAGGCGGGCCGAGTGCAGGAAGTTATAGATCATCACCGGCTTGAACACGTTCAGTTCGAAGTGGCCCATGGAGCCACCTACGGTAATAGCCACGTCGTTGCCCATCACCTGAGCTGCTACCATCGTCATGGCCTCGCACTGGGTAGGGTTCACCTTGCCAGGCATGATGCTGGAGCCGGGCTCGTTGTCGGGGATGTGGATTTCGCCAATGCCGGCGCGGGGGCCGCTGCTGAGCATCCGTACGTCGTTGGCAATCTTCATCAGCGATACGGCCACCGTTTTCAGGGCACCGTGGGCTTCTACAATGGCGTCGTGGGCAGCCAGGGCCTCAAACTTGTTCTCGGCCGTCACGAAGGGTAGGCCCGTGAGGTCGGCAATGTGCTTGGCTACGCTCTCGGAGTAGCCGGCGGGCGTGTTGATGCCTGTGCCTACGGCCGTGCCACCCAGCGCCAGCTCCGAGAGGTGCGCCAGCGTATTCTTAATGGCGCGCAAGCCGTGGTCGAGCTGCGATACGTATCCCGAAAACTCCTGACCTAGCGTGAGCGGTGTGGCATCCATGAAGTGCGTGCGGCCTATTTTCACCACGTGCATAAACTTCTCCGACTTTGCCTTCAGCGTATCGCGCAGCTTTTCGATGCCGGGAATAGTGGTTTCTACCAAGATCTGGTAGGCGGCAATGTGCATGGCCGTCGGGAAGGTGTCGTTGCTGCTCTGCGACTTGTTCACGTCGTCGTTTGGAGCCAGCACTTTCTTCTCGTCGGTGAGGCTTCCGCCTTGCAGCACGTGGCCCCGGTAGGCCACTACCTCGTTCATGTTCATGTTCGACTGCGTGCCCGAGCCCGTTTGCCACACCACCAGCGGAAACTGGTCGGCCAGCTCACCGGCCAGAATTTCGTCGCATACCTTGCCAATCAGCTCAGCCTTATCGGCGGGCAATACGCCAGCGTCGCGGTTGGTGAGAGCAGCGGCTTTCTTAAGGTAGGCAAACGCGCGGATGATTTCCTTGGGCATTCGGTTGATGTCCTGGGCAATCCGGAAATTCTCGATAGAACGCTGGGTCTGAGCGCCCCAATAGGCCTCTACGGGAACCTGCACGGTGCCCATGGTATCCTTCTCGGTACGGAACTGCATATAAAGCTGAAGAGCTAGGTGGAGAATTGATTACGTGGGTAAAAGTACGCAACGGCTGTTAGCTACCATGGTTGCATGCCTACCCATTCATCACAAAGCTTCGTACAACCTCTTACCGGAGCGCTACACGATGGGCAGAACATTCCGCAATGCACACGTCATGATCTGCGGAAACCTTTGCAGATATGTTCTCATTCGCTTCATCAGAACCAGAGCTACCTCTGCGGCAGCAGGACTTCGTATATCAAAGACTACAGCTCCTGCGTACACAACCATATCACTACCAAAGTCAATTGCAAACTCATGAGCCAGCAACCCACCAACAACGACCAACACAACGAAAAGGCTACTGCCGCTGCCAACGGAGTAGTAGGCAACACCACGCATCACGATGAATCCTACATTGAAGCACCCGAAGGTGTGCTGAGCGATTATAGCGACGTAGAAGTTGAGAAGCGCGACCTGCCCGAAGATCATAAGCCCGGCAGCGCTACTACCCCCGAAAATGGTGGCGGCTACAGCGGCTAAACGTTTCCTAATCTCGCAAAAGCCGCCTGGAAATCTGTTCCGGGCGGCTTTTGTTGGTTTTAAAGATGATCCTCTAGTTTAAATGGGATACTGATGCGTACCGAGTGTGGTACGCGACGGCCATTCCGAATAGCCGGAAACCACTTAGGCCCCTCACGTACCAGACGCATGGCTTCGGCATCAATCTCCTCCGATACCTTGCGACTGACTTTTATGTCCTGTATTGTGCCATCGACTGCTACCGTAAAGGTAAGCTGTACGGTACCTTCCTTGCGGTCGTCTAGTGCTTTCAGCGGGTAGTCCAGTGAGTCTTTCAGATATTGTTTAAAGACAGGGTAGCCGCCGGTAGGTAAGGCTTCTACAGCTACTGGCGCGGGTGCTTTTTCACGCCGTACCATTGCTACTTCATTTAATTGCTGCGCATTGGGTGTAAGGGCTAGCATGAATTGGGTAGCAGTATCACTACCTAGTAGGTGTTGTCGCGCGTTATATCCAATAGAAGAAACTGTAAGCTGCTTAGCCGGTGCGGGCACGCGCAAAGCAAACGCGCCATCGACACTAGTAGTCGTAGTTGCTCCGTTAGCCTGTACCACAGCACCTGGTAGCGCAAGGCCGTGCTCATCGGTGATACGACCACGCACCATCCGCGTAGATTCCATCACAGAATCAGACTGGCCGCTTCTCGCGTTCGCCATTCGCGACATAGTAGCAACCGGCATAGGCGTGTCAACCGGCATTGCCGACATTGGTTGGCTAGCAATAGCCGATGAGGCTACCGTTTTGGTATCCTCAATAGCGTCTTTATCGGTAGGGGTGGTAATAACTCTGGCCCGTCTTGCTGCTGTTCGCGGTGCTTTTCTGCGAATAGACCTACTTGTTGATGCGGTACTGTTCTCAAGGATGGCAACGATACGTCTATCTGGCTCTGGTGCAGGCGTGGTAGCAGGTATTTCTACCAGCATCTTATGCTGAGTAAGTCTTTCAGTTCTGTCCGATTGAGCGGACTTAACATTGAGCAAGAAAAAAGCCACTGCCCCCAATGCCAATAACAATACGGCCGCAGCCACTATCTGTGGCCATTGTTGGCGAGGAACACGTTCTACAGCTTTAGTGGACGTCACACGTGCATAGAGACGCTGTTTCAAGCCTGTTACTACCTGGTTAGTAATATCAGCATCTGATAACATTAGACCATCCAGAATATCAGTACATCGGGCACACTCCAACGTGTGCGCTTCCACAAGGTGTTGCTCCTTTGCCGACAACGTACCAGCCGCATACTGTTGTAGCAGCAACAGCGGTAAGTGCTTTTCCTGCGAAATGAGGTAAGGCATACGGTAAGAGTCAGCGGCGGACATTGGGAGCGACAGTAGGAGGGGTAGCAGGCTCCAGATAGCGCTTCAAGTTGCGCTTACCGTTTTGCAGGTAGCTTTTTACCTGTTTCAGATCGAAGCCGGTTTCGATAGAGATTTCCTGATAACACTTTTTTTCAAAAAAAAAGAGTTCCAGACAGCGGCGTTGTTCCAGTGGAAGATCAGTTAGTGCGTGTTCTAGCGCTTGTAGTCGTTCTTCCACTAGCTGGGCATCAGAAATACTTTCAGCCATTAGATGCGCATAGGTAGCTGATTCCATATCGGCTGCATCTGGAAAATGTACGACTAGTGCGCCGCCAGCTGCTGGCCCTGCTCGCTGCCGGGCGCGTAGCACCATCAGGCAATGATTACGAGTTGTAGCATGTAGCCAAGCTGGAAAGTTACTCACCTCGTGTTGGCGTAGCTTCGTTACCAACTGCTCAAACAGATGCATTACGGCATCTTCAGCATCCTCATCGGGTCGCAAGTAGCGTCGACAGATAGCAAATACTTCTGTCAAGTGCCGGTCGTAGAGCACACCCAAATCGGCTACGTCCCCGCCTACTCGGTAACGGCGTAGTAGTTCCTCATCGGAAAGCGCGGCAGGCAACGTAGATCTACGACGAAAAAACATGTAATACCCAGTAGCATAGTAACGGCCCTAAACTATGCATTCTCATGCTAAGCAGAAAAACCACCCTTCTAACCTACCCTCCCGCTCAAGCTGCTTACTGCGCCTGCCGAGCCCGCATTTGCTCCTGCATAGAACGTTTTTTTAGTTGATACTGCTTGTATTGCTCCGGTGTGAGCGCCGCTTTTAGTTGACTTTCGGAGGACGCATTAATCTGCTTCAATTCCGTAAGCAGCGCTGTACGATTATTTGCATTCTTTCGCTGCGCCTCTTTAACTCGATCCACAGTGGCGGAAAGAATGCCTCGTACATGCACTTGTTGATCTGGGCGCAACTTCAGCTGCTCCGTCATCACATCTGTAAGATCACGGGCTCTAGCCGCCGACACTCCAGCAGATGATGAGGGCGCAGAAGTAGTAGTTGGAGTGGATTCAACCACAGTTGTATTTGTAGCCTTATCGCGTCGAGCACAACCAACTATAAGCGATGAAAATAAGCTCAGCGTTAGTAACGTACGAAAAGCAGACATGCGGTGGAAGTAAATGGTATATTTCAATATGCGCTGAACAGAACAACGCCAACTGTTCTTTACGCATAACTAAGCAGACTGTTTGCAATTATAAAAGCGCCTGCATAGATATACGCTACTACTATCCCCTCGGCAACTTGCCTTCTTACCGTCTCTTTTGAGGCTAGAGCTGAGCGCTGGCGTTGGGCAATGTTGAAGTGGATAGTCTTCAAGTATCGGGATGTAATGCTAGTAAGCACTAAACGCAGCAGGCCCCCGGCGCATGCCTTCGGGGAAGGACGCGGCCGGGGGCCTGTTGTGAGAAATTGGCGGCGACCTACTCTCCCGCCGGTGAAGGCAGTACCATGGGCGCTCCGGGGCTTAACG
>Ga0210040_10000951_pt1 | contig 46021 bp, 41 predicted proteins | sample CryGeyCG12114_NA_FD_185462 | JGI IMG/M metagenome (GOLD analysis project Ga0210040, IMG submission 185462) | Groundwater microbial communities from aquifer - Crystal Geyser CG19_WC_8/21/14_NA (SPAdes) (version 2) | ecosystem: Environmental > Aquatic > Deep subsurface > Groundwater | place: USA...
TCGTGCAGACGAAGGCGCGCGAGGAGGACAAGATCCGCGCGCTGCGCGACGCCGGGTTCGACATGGACCTCGGCGGCGAGGACATCACCTCGGTGCAGTACCAGAACGCCAACAACTCGGTCCGCGTCAGCGACGAGTTCATGCACGCCGTCGAGGAGGGCCGCCCCTTCGGGCTGCGCGCCCGCACGACGGGCGAGGTGATCGAGGAGGTGGACGCCCGCGAGCTGTGGTCGTCCATCGCCGAGGCGGCCTGGGCGTGCGCCGACCCCGGGCTCCAGTACGACGACACCATCAACGACTGGCACACCTCGCCGGAGTCCGGGCGCATCAACGCCTCGAACCCGTGCTCGGAGTACATGCACCTGGACAACTCCAGCTGCAACCTCGCCAGCCTGAACCTGCTGTCGTTCCTGCGCGAGGACGGCTCGTTCGACGCCGAGCGGTTCGCCCGCTCCGTCGAGATGGTCATCACCGCGATGGACATCTCCATCTGCTTCGCCGACTTCCCGACCGAGGCCATCGGCGAGACCACCCGCGCCTACCGCCAGCTCGGCATCGGCTACGCCAACCTCGGGGCACTCCTGATGGCCTCGGGCCTGGCGTACGACTCCGACGGCGGGCGCGCGCTGGCGGCGTCCATCACCTCGCTGATGACGGGCGCTGCCTACAAGCGCTCGGCCGAGCTCGCCGGCGTCGTCGGCCCGTACGACGGCTACGCCCGCAACGCCGAGGGGCACCAGCGGATCATGCGCAAGCACGCCGCGGCCAACGACGAGATCCGGACGCTCCACGGCACGGACGCGGACGTGCACCGCCTGGCCACGCGCGTGTGGGCCGAGGGCAACGAGATCGGGGCGGCGAACGGCTGGCGCAACAGCCAGGCCAGCGTCCTGGCCCCCACCGGGACCATCGGCTTCATGATGGACTGCGACACCACCGGCATCGAGCCCGACTTCTCGCTCGTGAAGTTCAAGAAGCTCGTCGGCGGCGGGTCCATGCAGATCGTGAACCAGACGATCCCGCGCGCCCTGCGCGCGTTCGGCTACGCCGAGGAGACGGTCGAGGCGATCGTCGAGCACATCGCCCAGAACGGCCACGTGATCGACGCCCCGGGCCTGCGCCCGGAGCACTACGAGGTCTTCGACTGCGCCATCGGGACCCGAGCCATCCGTCCGATGGGGCACATCCGGATGATGGCGGCCTGCCAGCCGTTCCTGTCCGGGGCCATCTCCAAGACGGTCAACCTGCCGGAGACGGCGACGGTCGAGGAGGTCCAGGACGCCTACTTCCAGTCCTGGAAGCTGGGCCTCAAGGCTGTCGCGCTCTACCGCGACAACTGCAAGGTCGGCCAGCCGCTCGGCGACGGCAAGGAGGCCAAGAAGGACAAGGAGCAGCCGGTTCCGGCGCCGGTCGTCGAGTACCGCCCCACGCGCCGCCGGCTGCCCAAGTCCCGCCCCTCCATCACGACGTCCTTCGCGGTCGGCGGCGCCGAGGGCTACCTGACGGCGGGCTCCTACCCCGACGGGGGACTCGGCGAGGTCTTCCTGAAGCTGGGCAAGCAGGGCTCGACGCTCGCGGGCGTCATGGACGCCTTCTCCATCGGCATCTCCGTGGCGCTGCAGTACGGCGTCCCGCTGGAGACCTACGTCGAGAAGTTCACGAACATGCGCTTCGAGCCGGCCGGCCTGACCGACGACCCGGACGTGCGCATGAGCCAGTCGGTCATGGACTACATGTTCCGGCGTCTCGCGCTGGACCACCTGCCGTTCGAGACGCGCGCCGGTCTGGGCATCTACACCGCCGACGAGCGGGCGCGCCACCTCGAGACGGGCTCGTACACGTCGACCGACGACCAGGACGACTTCGACGCCCTCTCGCAGTCGGTCGACACCGGGCCGGCCGCGAGCCCGTCCACGCCGGCGCCGGTGGTCTCGGCGCCCCCGGAGATCACCGAGTCCGGCGCCGGGGCGGCCTCGGCCCGGAAGGCGCCCGTGGAGGTGCACTCCTCCAGCGAGCTCATGGAGTCGCTCGGCACCGCCACGGACGCGCCGATGTGCTTCACCTGCGGCACGAAGATGCGCCCCGCCGGCAGCTGCTACGTCTGCGAGGGCTGCGGCAGCACCTCCGGCTGCAGCTGACCGCTCCCGCTCCACCGCCCCGGTCCCCGCAGGGACCGGGGCGGTGGGCGCCGCGGGGCAGGACCTCCGCGGTGGCCCGCGCCCCGGTGGGGTGGCCCCGTCGCCGACCGGCTGCGTCCGTCCGGCAGCGCGTCGAGCGCTGTCGCGACCGGTTGCGCGCAGCGCGTCCGCGAGGGCCCGGGTCGCGTCGCGCGCGGCGCCGCCACGGCGGGGCTCGCTCGGCCCTCGGCCACCCCCAGCGCGCGGAGCTCGGTCGCCGCAGGCCGGGGGCACGGTCCCCCACAGCGTGGAGCTGCTCGCCACGCCGCCCGCCGAGGACGCCACCCGCTCAGGGCGCCGCACCGCCCACCGGGGGACCGTCGGTGGGCGGTGCTGAGATGCCCTCGTGGAGGCAGGAGCAGCGCCGCCGGCTCGCCCGGTGGGGTACCGCACCCAGCTCGTCCCCGCCGCGCCGCCAGCGTCCAGCCCGGCCGCGCGGCGCACCATGCGCGCCGACCGGCGGCGCGACACGCGCTGCGAGGTGGAGCTGCACCGGCGCGGCCTGCGCTTCGTCGTCGACGCGGCGCCGGCGGGCACCAACCGGAGGCGCCGTGCTGACGTCCTGCTGCGCGGCGAGCGCGTCGCCCTGTTCGTCGACGGCTGCTTCTGGCACTCCTGCCCGCAGCACCTCCACCTGCCGCGGGCGAACCGGGACTGGTGGCGGCTGAAGCTGGCGAGCGTGGTGGCGAGGGACCGGGACACCGACCTCGGCTGGAGGCCGCCGGCTGGCTGGCGGTGCGGGTCTGGGAGCACGAGCCGGCGGAGGTGGTTGCCGCGCGCGTCGCGGCGCTGCTGCGCTCGCGCGAGGCCGGAGGGCGCACCAGCGCCCTCGAGGCGGCGTGCGCCGACCGCTGGGCGGTCGGGAGGGGACCGGCGGGGACGGACGCGTGCGCTCGCGCCCCGTCGCGTGCCGCACAGTGGGGCCGTGACGAGCGGCGGTGCTGAGCGCGGGAGCGGCTCGACGGAGGCGGTGGCGCCCGTGCAGGTGGCGCAGTTCGTCGGCGCGGCCCTGGTCTTCGGCCTGGTGATGGCCGGGGCGACGCTGCCGACGGCCCTCTACGGGCGGTACCAGGAGGAGCTCGGCTTCGGCCCGCTCGTGCAGACGACGCTGTTCGCCTCGTACGCCGTCGGCGTGCTCGCCGCGCTGGCGGTGCTCGGTGAGCTGTCCGACCGGGTGGGGCGACGTCCGCTCCTGCTCCTGGGCCTGGGGGCAGCCGCGCTCAGCGGCGTCTGCTTCCTGCTCGCCGACGGCCTGGCGCTGCTGTTCGCCGGTCGTCTGCTGTCGGGACTGTCCGCGGGCGTCTTCACCGGGGCCGCCACGGCCGCCGTCGTCGAGGTCGCGCCACGACCGTGGTCGCGGGCGGCGACGTCGACCGCCACGGCCGTCAACGTGCTCGGCCTCGGCCTCGGGCCGGTCGCCGCCGCCCTGGTCGCCGAGGCCTCGCTGGCGCCGCTGCGGGCGCCCTACCTCCTGCACCTCCTGCTGCTCGTCCCCGCGGCCCTGGTGACGTGGTGGCAGCCCGAGACCGCCGGCTCGGCGCGGACGCCAGACGCTCGAGGACGGAGCCGCGCTCCCGCGGCGGCGTGGCGACCGCGCCTGCTGCGGCCGTCGGTGCCGCCGGTGGTCCGCCGGGCCTTCGTCCCCGCGGCCACGGCGGGCTTCGCCGGTTTCGCGGTGTTCGGATTCTTCACGGCCGTCGCCCCGCGGCTGGTCGTCGACGAGCTCGGCGTCCGCGACGTCGTCGTCGCGAACGCGCTGGTGGGGCTGCCCTTCCTGGCGTCCGTCGTGGCGCAGGTGGCCACCGGGTCGCTCCCCGCGCGGCGGGCGCTGCCCGCCGGCAGCGCCGTGCTGGCCCTCGGAGCGGGCCTGCTCGTCGTCGGCCTCGCGACCGAGCACCTGGCCGTGTTCGTGGCGGCGGCGGTCCTGCTCGGGCTGGGGCACGGCACCGCGTTCCGGGCGGGCGTCGCCTCGGTGCGCGCGGCGAGCCCGCCGGCCCAGACCGGCGAGACCGTCTCGACGCTGTTCGTCGTCCTCTACGTGGCCATCTCCGTGCCCGTCGTGGCGGTCGGCGCCCTCGCGCTCGTCACCGACCTCAGCGTCGCCGCCGAGGTGCTCGGCGTCGTCGTCGGCCTCCTCGCCGTGGCCGCCCTGCTCCTGCTGCGCCGGCGCCCCCTGGAGGACTGAGCCGGCGGCTCGGTGCGAGCCGCCGCTCGGCGGGGCCCCGTCACAGCGGGCGGTGCATGACGTGCAGGCCCACCAGCCCGTGCACGGGGTGGTCGAAGGCCTCGGGGACCGTGCCGACGACGTCGAAGCCGAGGGAGCGCCACAGCGACACCGCCCGAGCGTTCGTCTCGACGACGGCGTTGAACTGCACCGCGCGGTACCCCTCGGCGGCCAGGCGGGCCAGCACCCGTTCGCCGAGCGCCCGGCCGACCCCGCGTCTCGCGGAGCCCGCCGCGACCATGAAGCTCGCCGTGCCGACGTGCGCGCCGCGACCCGGCCGGTTGGGCCCGGCCTTGGCCGTCCCCACGAGCACGCCGTCGACGAGCGCCACGAGCGCCCACCCCGGGGGCGGCTCGAGCCACAGCTCCTGCGCCTGCTGCGAGGTCAGCCCGGCCGGGTAGGCGTAGGTCTCCCCGGCGTCCACCACGGCCCGGAAGATCGGCTCGACCGCGGGCCAGTCCGCGGCGGTCGCCGTCCTGATCCGGAGGGATCCAGCCCCGGCGCCCTCCGCTGCGCTCGCCGCGACCCGCACCGGAGGGGACCCGGGCACGATCAGCCCTCCCGCAGGACGAGCCCTGCGGCGGCGAGCGAGGGGAGCCCGTCGAGACCGACGGCGAGCGCGGGGGTCAGGTGCCCGGTGCGCGGCGGGTCCTCGGCCGTGCGGGCCAGCAGCAGCCCCACCTCGGCGATCATCCGCGCCGTCGCGCGGTACCCGGGGTGGCCCTCGCCGTCCAGGACCGCCGACCCCCGCGCTCCGGAGCTCGTGAGCGCGTCCGCGCGCACGCTCCACGTCCACCCGTCGAGGACCTCGCCCCGCGGACCGGTGCCCGAGCCCGGGAGCACGCGCGCCAGCGCGGCGGCGAGCCGCGTGCGGACGGGGGCCGGGAGGCGGGTGAGGCCCAGCACGGCCGCCTGGGTCGCGGCGGACGTCGCCGCCGCCAGCAAGCCCAGGCCGCCCCAGGGCGGGCTGGCGGGGCCCATGTCCATGCCCTCGGCGAGCGCCGCGGGGGCGTGCGGCACTCCCCGCTCGGCCGCGAGGAGCGCCGCCGTGCGGTGCAGGACCGGGGGGTCGATGAAGGCCGCCGGCACCATCGGGCCGAGCACGCGGCCGCGGACGACGCGAGGCCGCAGCGACAGCGGGCTCGTGCGGCGGACCCGACGGGCGCCCCGCTCGTCGGTGACGAGCGAGGCGGGGTCCCCGGCCGCGCGGGCGTCACCGTCGGCGAGGACCCCGGCGATGCTCTGCAGCGTGCCGCCGGAGACGGTGTCGGACAGGCCCAGCCGCTGGCGCGGCGGCCTCGTCGTGGCGGTGACGCAGACGGCGACCACCGACCCGCCGGCGCCCGGTCCGTCCCCACCCGGTCCGCCCCCACCCGGCCCGTCCCCACCCGGCCCGTCCCCACCCGGCCCGTCCCCACCCGGCCCGTCGCCAGCCGGTCCGTCGCCGGCCTGCCCGTGAGCGGGGCCGACCGCCTCGGCCCGCTGGCACGCCAGCAGCACCGCGAGGTCGGCGGGGAGCGCCTCGTAGCCGCAGACCTGCACGACGCGGACCCCGGCCCGCCGGGCCGGCTCGTGCCAGGCGCGGACGGACCGGGCGACGGCCGGGATCTCGCCGCTGAGGTCGACGTAGGAGGCGCCGCCCCGCACGCAGGCTCCGATCACCGCGTCCGCGGTGCTCGAGTACGGCCCCGCGAGGTCGAGCAGGACCCGTGTGCGGCGCGCCGCCCGCTCGAGGGCCTGGTCGTCCTCGAGGTCGACGACGACCGAGGGGACGTCGGGCGCACCCAGCTCGGCGAGCAGCGCCGCGAGCCTGTCGGGGCTGCGCCCTGCGACGGCCCAGCGGGCACCGGTGGTCCTGGCGCGCTCGACCAGGTGCTCGGCCACCAGGCGCCCGGTGAACCCGGTGGCCCCGAGCACGAGGACGTCGAGGTCGCGGACCCCGTCCACGACCGCGTCGGAGGGGGCGCCGGCGCTCACGGCGCGGACGGGCTGGCCGTGATCGGGCCGACGACGTCGACGTGCACGGGCACCCCGTCGACCTCGGCCGGCAGGTCCGGCCGGTCGTCGTCGGCGACGACGTTCACCAGCACCGCGTAGGCCTGCGCCCGGCGCACGACCCCGACCCCGTTGACGCGCCGGTCACCCGACAGGCTGGAGGCGAGGCGGGACTTGGCGGCGCGCGCGGCGTCGCGGCTGGCGCCGGGCGCACCGCCCAGGGACGGCTGGCTCATCTGCGCAGTGTGCACCGCTGCGCGCGCCCGCACCACGCCCCACCCCGGTACGCCCTCCCCGCCCCGGCCCGGTCGCTCTGCCCCACCTGCACCCGGTGCCGAGGACGCTCAGCCCAGCAGCCGGACCCCCAGAACCTCCAGCACCGCGTCGACGGGGTTGCAGAAGGTGAGCCCGGTGCCCGCCGGGCCGCCGCGCTCGCTGCCGGCGAAGAGCAGCCCCATCGCGGCGCGGGCCACCGGGTCGTAGACGAGCGAGCCGCTGTCGCCGCCGGCGGAGAAGGCGCCGGTGGTCCCGGTGACCTCGACCTGGTCGTCGAAGGTGACGACGCCACCCGGGTAGCCGACCGCGACCCCGTCGAGCTCGATGGCGGTGACGACGCCGCGCGTCAGGCCGGTGGTGCGCCCGACCTTCTCGACCACCATGTCGTCGTCGGGCGGGGTGGTCGTCGTGATCGGTCCCACCGGGTACAGCGCCTCGACCTCGACGTCGTCGGACAGCAGCGCGAGGGCGGCGTCCACGACGCGCGGCGTGGCCAGCTGCAGGGGCACCGCCGCGGCGAGCTCGCCCACGGCGTCGGCTGCCGTCCCCCCGTCAGCGCTGCCCGGCTGCAGGACCGCGGAGCCGAGGGCGGCCCGGTCCGAGTCGGCCAGCACGTGGTTGTTCGACAGCACGTACCGCCGGTCGTCGCCGTCCCGTGCGACGAAGGCGCCGATCGTCCCCGCCGTGACGGCGCGCTGGGCCACCGACAGACCGGGGCGCAGCGGGCGTTCGCGCTGCTGGAGCACCTCGGCGGCCCAGCGACCGGGCGCCTCCGGGGTCGGGGCCCCGTCGAGGGCCCGCTCGGCCGCGGGGGCTGCGCCCGGGGCGAGCCGCTGCGGCTCGCCGACCAGCGCGCGGATGGCGCCGACGTCGAGGACGTCGGCGTCGGCGCCCGCGAGCTCGAGAGCCCGAGCCGCCAGCTCGGCGCCCGCGCTGCCGTCGTGCCGGACGGCGAGCCCGTAGCGCCCGCCCCCGTACACGCGGATCCCGACGACCAGGCCGCCGGCCGGTGCCGCCACGGCCCGGGCCGTGGCCGCCGTCCGCAGCAGCTCCTGCTTGGTCTCGCGTGCTGCCTGGATGTCCACGGGTTCTCCTCGTGCGCCGCTCCACCCCGCGAGGTGGGAACGGTGCGTCGTGCGCTCGTCACAGGTCGTCGCCGCGAAGTCTGGACCCGACCGCCGACAGCAGGGTGCCCCCGTCCGGGACGTGCGCGTCAGCGCCGGCCGGCAACCCCTCGTCCACCGCTCCGCCCCGGGACGTCGGGGGGCCGTGCTGTGCTGCCGCCGTGGACGACGAGAGCACGACCTCCCGCAGCGGCCCCGACCCGACCGGGCGTCCCGCCGCCGAGCCCGCGGGCTACGACCCGGCCTTCCTCGGGGTGCCCGTGCCGCTGCCGCGGCCGGCCGGCCCCGTCCCCGCAGATCCGCTCGTGGAGCTGCCCAGCACCCACTTCACCGTGCTGCTCGACCCGCGCCGCCGGCTCGCGGCGGCCACGGCCGTCGTCGTCGACGGGGCCCGGCTGCGCGACCTGCCGCGCTCGGGCGACTGGCGGCTCGACCCGCGGGTGCCCGAGGACCAGCAGGCCGGGGAGGAGCTCTACGCCCGCAACGACCTCGACCGCGGCCACCTCGTGCGGCGGCGCGACCCGGTCTGGGGCGCCCCGGAGGAGGCCGCGCGGGCGGAGGCCGACACCTTCACCTACCCCAACGCCGCGCCCCAGGCCGCGGCGTTCAACCAGTCGCCGGACCTGTGGCTCGGGCTCGAGGACCACGTCCTGTCCTCCGCCGAGGTCCACGGCTCGCGGCTGGCCGTCCTCACCGGCCCCGTCCTCGCGGCGGACGACCCGCCCTACCGCGGCGTGCAGGTGCCGCGGCTGTTCTGGAAGGTCGTCGCGTGGGCGGTGCCGGGGCCGCAGGGTCTGCTCCTGGCCGCCGTCGCGCACGTCCTCGACCAGACGCCGCAGCTGGGCGCCGTGGACCTGCAGGCCGCCACCGCCCGCGCGGCGGTCGCCGACGAGGCGCCCCCGCTGGGCCCGTTCCGCACCTTCGCCGTGCCCGTCGAGGACGTCGCCCGCCTGACCGGCCTCGACCTGGGACCCCTCGCGGCCGCTGACGTCCTCGCCCTGCCGGCCGCGCCGCCCGTGGCGGGCCCGCGCGGTCGGTGGAGCGAGCTGCGCTCGCTGGACGACGTCGCGCTCCGCCGCCAGCCGGCGGACCCTGCGTCTCGCCGCGGCTCCGGAGGTGCGGGCCGCCTCGGCTGACGACGGCGCGCGGGGCGAGCACCGCCTCTTCTGAGCTCTGCCGAGGAGCTCGGAGACCGCCCCGGACGAGGCTTCCCCTCGGTGCGCGCCGCCGTCCACGCGGCTGCGGTCGGCCCAGGGGACGGCGCCACCCCTCCCCGGTGGCCGACCGGGGGGACCTCATGCCCCTGCTCGAGGTGCCCCGGGTCCGCGGATGCGCGGTCGACGGCTGCGCCGTCGACCGCGACGGGTGCCCGCGCCCGCCCTCACGGTCCGCGTCACCCCGCTCACGACGTGCAGGCGAACTGCCTCACGGACGCCACGGCCTGGCCCTCCAGGTCTGCTCCGGGCGCGGCTCGAGCTGGCCCCGGGCGCCCGGGTGCCGGGGGTCTGGTGCGCCGTCGGGCGCAGGAGCGGGCCGCGGCCGGACGCGCCGGTGCGTCAGGAGGCGCTGAGCGAGAGCTCGAACCACACGGCCTTGCCGCCGCGGACGAACCGGCTGCCCCAGCGCGTGCTGAGCGCCTCGACGAGGACGAGCCCCCGGCCCCCGGACGCGTCCAGCCGCGGCACGCGCAGGGCGGGCGTCCGGGTGGAGTGGTCGGTCACCTCGACGCGCACCAGCTGGCCGGCGACCTCGACGCGGACGACGACCTGGCCCTGCGCGTGCAGGACCGCGTTGGTGGTCAGCTCGCTGGTGAGCAGCACGGCGGTCTCGACCACGGACGCCGGGGCGGCGGGGGAGAGCAGCCGGGCGACGAGGGCGCGCGCGGCCGAGGCGCCGCGCGGGTGCGGCTCGAGGCGCAGCTCCTCGCTCGTCGCGGCGGGCGCGTGGACACCGGGGGCGCCGGTCGGGGTGCGGTCGGCCTCGCTCACCAGGGCAGCCTAGGCGCCGGTCACCGGTCGCGGTCACCCGGCGCGTGCGCCGGCGCCACCGCGGTCGCGCCACGACGACCCGGCGTCCCCCGCCCGTCGCCGAGCCGTTCCCCAGCCGTCGTCCGGAAGACCCGCGCCACAGGGCGGTCGTGCACGACGATCTGCGGTGTCTGCACCGGTACGCCCCCGAGGAGCCTCGATGTCCCGGAACCGCGTCCTCGTCAGCGCCGCCACCGCCGCCGCGCTGGCCGGTGCGACCGCCCCGCGCTGCTGCCCGGATCGGCCGCCTCACCGGAGGGCGAGGTGCGCACGACGGCGGCGACCGGTCGTCACGACGGCCGCGACGTCCCGCTGGTGCTGGCCCACCGCGGCGCCAGCGGCTACGCCCCCGAGCACACGGCGGCGGCCTACGAGATGGCGATCGCGATGGGCGCCGACTACATCGAGCCCGACCTCGTGCTGAGCCGGGACGGCGTCTTCTTCGTGCGGCACGAGAACGAGATCTCCGGCACCACGGACGTCGCGGACCACCCCGAGCTCGCCGACCGGCGCACGACCAAGACCGTCGACGGGGTCGAGCTGACGGGGTGGTTCACCGAGGACCTCACCGCCGAGGAGCTCCGCACGCTGCGCACGCGGGAGCGCCTGCCCGAGAGCACGGCCTACGACGGCCTGCAGCCGATCCCGACGCTGGCCGACGTCGTCGAGCTGGCCCAGGCCGCCGGCGTGGGCGTCATCCCCGAGATGAAGCACCCCACGTACTTCGCGAGCATCGGCATGCCCATGCCGCAGCGGCTCCTCGACGAGCTCTCCTCCTACGGCCTGGACGAGGCCCACGACCCGGTCGTGGTGCAGTCCTTCGACGTGACCCCGCTGGAGCAGGTGGACGCGATCAGCGACGTGCGGACGTCGTTGAACCTGGCCGGCCCGACGTCCGTGCCTCCCGACTACGCGGCGCAGGGCCGCCGCACCACGTACGGCGACCTCACCAGCTCGGCCCAGCTGCGCCGGCTGTCCCGCTTCGTCGACGTCATCGGCGCGGAGAAGGGGTACGTGATCCCGCGCGACGCCGAGGGAGCCCTGGGCGAGCCGACCGACCTCGTGGCCCGCGCCCACCGCGCCGGCCTGGAGGTGGCCGTCTACACGCTGCGCCGTGAGAACGCCTTCCTCCCCGAGGACCTGCGCGGCGGGGACCCGGCCAGCCCCCTGCACGCGCGGGCGACGGGGGACTCGGCGCAGGAGCACCGGGCCTTCTACGAGGCCGGGGTCGACGCCGTCTTCAGCGACAACCCGGACGTCGCCGTGGCGGCCCGCCACGAGACCTTCGCCGACTCCGCACCCGACGACCCGCGGCCCTGACCGGCTCCTGACCGGCCCCGACCGGCCCTGCTGGCCCGCGGGGCCGGACGTACCGTGGGCGGGTGCCGACGCCGCTGACGCCCGCGCAGCTGCTGGCGCGCCCCTCCCTGGCGCTGCGCCCGGCCCGGCCGCTGCCGGGCGAGCAGCCGCCCCCGGTCGTCCGCGACGTCGAGGAGTGCGCGCAGCGGCTGGCCGAGCTGGTCGGCCGCGGGGGTGCGGTCGTGCTCTCCGGGGCGGGGCTGTCCACCGACTCCGGCATCCCCGACTACCGCGGCCCGCGGGGCTCGCTCCGGCGCCACACCCCGATGACGTACCAGGCCTTCACGGGGCTCAGCGAGGACGGGCCCACCGCCCGGCAGCGCTACTGGGCGCGCAGCCACGTCGGGTGGCGCGTCATCGCGCGCTCGCGGCCCAACGACGGCCACCGCGCCGTCGCGGCCCTGGAGGGGCTGGGGCTCGTGCGGGGGACGATCACCCAGAACGTCGACGGCCTGCACCAGGCAGGAGGGGCGCGGGACGTCGTGGAGCTGCACGGCAGCCTGGACCGCGTCGTCTGCCTGGCCTGCCGCGACGTCTCGCCGCGCGAGCGGCTGGACGCCCGCCTGCGCGCGGCCAACCCTGGGTTCGCGCCCGAGCCGCCGGCGGGGGAGGTCAACCCCGACGGCGACGTCGACCTGCCGGAGCACGCGGTGGGCCGCTTCGTCGTGGTGGCGTGCGAGCGCTGCGGCGCCGGCCCCCTGAAGCCGGACGTGGTGTTCTTCGGCGAGACCGTCCCGCGGCCCCGCGTCGAGGAGTGCTTCGCCCGGGTGGACGCCGCGCGCAGCCTCGTCGTGCTGGGGTCGTCCCTGACGGTGATGTCCGGCTACCGCTTCGTCCTGCGGGCGCGGCGCGCCGGCATCCCGGTCGCCGTGCTGACGCAGGGGCCGACGCGCGCCGACGGGACGGCCACCCTGCGCCTGGACGCCCCCCTGACACCCGTCCTGGCTGCGGTCGTCACCCGCCTGGGCTGAGCTGCCGCTCGTCGCGCCCGGCGACGAGGCGCACGGCGCGGGCGTCGCCGTCGAAGCGCCGCACGCCCACGACCGAGGCGTCCAGGGCGACGGAGGGGCCGAGGACCCCGAGCGCCTCGGCCACCTGCTCGCCGGTCAGCCCCCGCGCCAGCGTCACGTGCGGCGTCCACGCGCCCGGCTCGAGGAGCTCGCCGCGGTCGGGGCACTCCCGCACCACCTCGGCCGTGCGCGCGTGCAGCGCGAGGAGCGCCCCCGTGGGCACGAGGAGGCGCGCCAGCACGTGCCGCCGGCCACCGAGGAGGACGAGCGGCCCCACCCCGACCGGCACCGGCAGACGGCCCGCCGCGGCCCGCAGCGGCTCGTCGAGGTGCACCGGCATGGCGCCGGCGACCGCGAGCGTGACGTGCGGGCGGTTGGTCGCCCCGGTGTGGGAGGCCTGGCTCGGCAGGCCGGCCTCGGCCAGGGCGCGCCACTGCGCCTCCACGGCCGCCTCCGTCGCCGCGTCGAGCAGGAGCTCCGCCGTCTGCACCACGGGCGCGATGCTGCCCCACGCCGTGCGGCGGGCGTGACGGCGGGGGGAGGCGCGTGGTGGACTGAGGTACCCGGCGCGCGCCGGGGCGGCGACGACGTGGTCGGCGAGACCCGTCCACGGACACCACCTGGGGCCGACCGGCCCCGAGCCCCGGAGCCGCCCCGTGCCCGCCACCTCCCGCCCCGCGACGCCTGCGCGGCGCCCGCGAGCGCGCCACACGCTGATGGCCCTCGCGGTCGGCGCGTTCGCCGTCGGCACCGCGGAGTTCATGATGATGGGCCTGCTGCCGCTGGTGGCGACCGACCTCGGGGTCTCCCTCCCGGCGGCCAGCGCGACCATCACCGCCTACGCCGTCGGCGTGGTCGTGGGAGCACCGCTGCTCACCGCAGCCGGCAGCCGGGTGCCGCCCCGCACCGCGATCGTCGTGCTGATGGGCGTGTTCGTCCTCGGGAACCTCGGCTGCGCCCTCGCCCCGGACGGCAGGACGCTGGTCGTCGCGCGCTTCGTCACGGCTCTCGTCCACGGGGCGTACTTCGGGATGGCCACCGTGGTGGCGCGCTCGGTCGTGCCACCGCACCGCGCGGCGCAGTCCATCGGGCTGGTGACCGCGGGTCTGGCGGTGGCCAACGTCGTCGGCGTCCCCGCCGCGACGGCGCTGGGGCAGGCCCTCGGGTGGCGGCTGCCCGTGGGAGCCGTGGCCGTGCTGGGCCTGCTCACGGCGCTGGCGGTGCTGGCGCTGGTGCCCCGCACCGGTCCCGGTGGCGGAGGGCTGCGGACGGAGCTGGCGTCCTTCCGCGTCCCCGCGGTCTGGCTGCTGCTCGGGGTCACGCTCACCGGGTTCAGCGCCCTGTTCGCCGTCTACTCGTTCATCGCCCCCGTCCTCACCGAGCGAGCGGGCTTCACCCCGGGCCAGATGTCCCTCGTGCTCGTCGTCTTCGGCGTCGGGTCCGTCGTGGGGACCCTCGTGGGCGGGCCGGTCGCCGACCGCGCCCCGACGGGTGTGCTCGTGGGCGGGATGACCGCGACGGGCGTCCTGCTGGCCGCTTTCACGGTCACCTCGCAGTCGCGCCCGGGGGCGGTCGCGACCCTGTTCCTCCTCGGGGTGGTCACCTTCGGCGCCTCCCCGGGCCTGCAGGACCGGGTCATCCGCGCCGGTGGCGCCGGCGGCAGCATGGTGGCCGCGGCCAACCAGAGCGCCTTCAACCTCGCCAACGCGCTCGGGGCCTCCGTGAGCGCCGGGCTGCTCGCCGCCGGCTTCGGGCTCACGGCCCCGATGTGGGTGGGCGTCGCGGCCTCGGTGCTGGGTCTGCTGGTGCTCGCGCTCGCCGTGCGCGCCGAACGGCGCGCGCGGACGGGGGCCGAGGTGCGGACGGGGGTGGGGAGCGCCGCGCTGGCGCCGCCGGGGCCCGTTCCGGCGATGCGTCCGCGCGGGGCGGACGTCACCTCGGGGTCCCGCGCTCGCTGAGCGCCCGCCACCCCCGGGGGCTCACTCCTCCTCGAGCGCCGTCCCCTTGTGGACGGCTTCCTTGCCGGTCTTGTCGCTCTGGACGAGGTACTGCGGGTCGTCCTCGCTGGCGCGGACCGTGCGGCCCGCCTCCTGCGTGTCCTCGGTGATCTTCTTCTCCACCGTGCCGTGCACGGTGTTCCCGTGCGAGGACCAGGTGACGTCGTCACCCTTCTCCAGCTCGTCGGCCATCGTTCTCCTCCGGTGCGCGTCGGTGTCGGGAGGCGGTGGGCGGGGGCAGGGCCCGGGGTGGGTCAGCGGTGGACGGGGCTCATGTCCGGGTAGCGGTCCCCGGCGGTGGCCAGGGGCGGGGCCGCGGCGTCGATCGCGGCGAGGTCCTCGGGCGTGAGCTCGACCTCGGCCGCGCCGACGTTCTCCTCCAGCCGCGAGACCTTCGTGGTCCCGGGGATGGCGACGACGTCGCCGCGCTCGGCGCCGAGGGACAGCACCCAGGCGAGGGCGAGCTGCGCCGGCGTCACGCCCTTGCGGTCGGCGATGTCGCGGACGCGGTCGACGAGCTCGAGGTTCGTGCGCAGGTTCTCGCCCTGGAAGCGCGGGTTCTGCCGGCGGAAGTCGTCCTCGGCGAAGTCCTCCTCGCTGCGGATGGCGCCGGTGAGGAAGCCGCGCCCGAGGGGGGAGTAGGCGACGAAGCCGGCACCCACCTCGCGGACGGCGTCCAGGACGCCGTTCTCCTGCGGGTCGCGGGTCCACAGGGAGAGCTCGGTCTGGACCGCGGCGACCGGGTGCACCGCGTGCGCCCGCCGGATGGTCTCCGGCGCAGCCTCCGAGATGCCCGCGAAGCGGACCTTGCCGGCTGCGACGAGCTCGGCGATCGCCCCCCACGTCTCCTCGACGGCGACGTCGGGGTCGACGCGGTGCTGGTAGTAGAGGTCGATGACCTCCACACCGAGGCGCTGCAGCGAGGCGTCGCAGGCCGAGCGCACGTAGTCGGGCCGGCCGTTGACCCCGCGCCGCTCGCCGTCGGGGCCGCGCTCGTTGCCGAACTTGGTCGCGAGGACCACCTCGTCACGGCGCCCGGCCAGCGCCCGGCCCACGAGGCGCTCGTTGGTGAACGGGCCGTACATGTCCGCCGTGTCGAGCAGCGTCACCCCCAGGTCGAGGGCCCGGTGGATCACGCCGACCGCCGCGTCGTCGTCCCCGGACGTGCCGTAGAACTCGCTCATCCCCATGCACCCGAGCCCGAGGGCGCTGACCTCGAGGCCCGCCAGCTGTCGCGTCTCCATGTCCGGCGACGCTACGTCCGGGAGGAGGCGCCCGCGACCTCGGCGGCGAGGCGGCCGCCGAGCTCGGTGCCGGACAGCCAGGCCTGCTCGACGCCCGGCCGCTCGCCCCACGCGTCGCCGCACACGCCGACGCCCCGGGACAGCCAGGAGGTCTCCGGGCGCCCGCCGTCGGGGCGCGCGAACGTCCAGCGCTGGGCGCCCGTCTCGACCGGTCCGGGCGCGTCCCCGCCGCCGAGCAGGGCGGCGAGCTCCGCGAGCACCGGCGCGACGGCGGCGGGCGGGTCCCCGAGGTGGTCGCGGGCCAGCTGCGGGGTCGAGTGGGCGACGAGGACCGGCGCGCCGTCACCGCGGCGGCGGCCGTCGTCCGCGACGAACTCGACAGCGGGGGACCCACTGACGAAGGCGCCGTCCATCGCCGGCCACCAGGCGGCGTCCCAGCGGGCCCACACCGTGATGACCGGGGTCCACGCCCGCTCGCGCAGGGCGGCCGTCTCCGCGACGAGCCCGGGCCCGACCAGGCGGACGGCCTGGGGCTCGGGCATCGCGAGCACCACGGCCCGGCAGGGGTGGCCGTCGACCGAGAGCCGGCCCTCGTCGTCGCGGTCCACCCGGCGGACGTCCTGCTGGAGCACCTCGACGCCGTCTCCGGCCAGGCCCTCGACGAGGTCCTCGGCGAGCGACCGCAGCCCGCCCGGGGCGGACCACCGGGTGGGTCCCGGCTTGGGGGTCGAGGTGATGCGCCCGGAGTCGTCGCGGCTCACGGCGAGGAGGGTGTCGGTCCAGGGGCGGGCGAGACCTCGAGCCCGCCACGACTCGGCGAGGGCGGCGAAGGCGGCTGCCCGGGGGACGGCGTAGGAGGCCCCGACGTCGACCACCCGCTCGCCGCCGGCACCGCTCGCCGTGCGGCGCAGCCCCAGCCGTCCGCCAGGACGCCGGCCACGGTCGAGGACCACGACGTCCTGGCCCCCGCCCCGCAGGGCCCGGGCGCACGCGAGGCCGGAGATGCCCGCGCCCACGACCACGACGGCACCGGCGTCCCAGGGGGGCGAGGCGTGCCCACCCGCTGCCGCGGGGAGCTGCGAGGCCGAGGACGCCGCGGTGGCCGCAGCGGGGGGAGTGCTCATCCGTCGACGCTAGGGGCGGCTCGCGAGCCCCGCCCGGTGACCGCCCCCGCGCCGGGAGACCTCAGAGGCGGACCGTCTCGTTCTCGCCGCCGCTGTAGCGCTCGCCGGTGGCGCGCGCCTTGACGTAGGACAGGAGGGTCGAGGCCCGGCCCCCGGGGGTGTCCCAGTACTCGGCGCTGTCCGCGTGGACCCGCACCAGCACGAGGCCCGGGGTCTCCGGGCCGTCGGGGAACCAGGCCGACACGCCCGCGTTCCACAGCTCCTTCGCCTTGTCCACGTCGCGCAGGACCTCCGCGTCGCCCGCGACGGACACCCAGGAGTCGCCGGAGGCGAAGGCGACGTTCACGTGGGCGCCGTGGCGCACCTGGTCGACCTTGCGCGCGTCGCCGTCGGAGAAGAACCACAGGTCGCCGTCGAACGCGACCTCCTGGACGGCCATCGGGCGGCTGACGAGGCGCCCGGTGGCGTCCGTCGTGGTGAACATGCAGATCTTGGTGCCGGCGATGAGCTCGGCGACCTTGGCCACGCCCTCGTCGCGGGGGGAGTCGGAGGTCTTCGGGGCGGGGCTCATGGGTTCTCCTCGGGTTGGGCGGTCCTGGTGGTCGGGACGACCCGGACTGCTCCGGCGCCCTGTGCGAGTGCACGCCCCTCGCCTCCGGCGCGCCACCCGGGGACCCGGGCGGGACCCGGCCCTGGCGGGACCCGGCCCCGGGCACGACGGCGCCGGCATCATGGCGCCGGGCACGACGGCGCCCGGCCGGCCTCGAGGGCCGGCCGGGCGCAGCGACGGGTCGGGAGGCCTAGCCGCGGCCCGTCTTGTCCTGCAGGCGGTCGATCTCCTCGGACGCGTGGGCCTTGGTCAGGTCCTCGGGCACCTGCTCCCCGGCCTCCTGGGCCAGCGTGGTCAGGTAGCTGCGCTGCGGGCCGGTGGCGGGCTGGCCCCCGGTGACCCACGTCTCGGGGTCCTTCTCGGCGTCGGCGGTCGTCGTGCCGGGCTCCTGGCCCTCGGGGCGGCCGTCGCCGTGGGCGCCGCGGGTGTCCTCGGCGTCCTGCGCGTCCCGGAGGGCCTGGTCCGCGTCGTCGGCGGGGGGCTGCTGGCTGCTCTGCTCGGTCATGTGTTCGAGCGTAGGCGGAGGGGCCGACAGCGGCGCGGCGACCTCGGCGGCGTGCGGGGCGCTCGCGGGGGAGGGGCCGGCGTCAGCCGCGGCTGCGGCGGGTGCTCGCGTCGTTGGCCTTCTGCAGGGCCGCCACGAGCTCGTCCTTGGTCATCGAGGAGCGCCCGGGCACGTCCAGGCGACGGGCGAGGTCCTCGAGGTGCGCCTTGCTGGCGTTCGCGTCGACGCCGCCGGCGGTGCCCCGGTCGGTGTGCGCGCCGCCCTCCGCCTGCGCGTCCGAGGGCCCCTTCTCCTCCTTGGGCTCCCAGTGGTCGCCGACCTTCTCGTGCGTGTGCTTCACGGCCGACCACGCGACGCGGTTCGCGCGCTGGCCGTCGCCGTAGGACTGCTCGGCCGAGTCCTTCGCCTTCGCGTACGTGCGCCGGGCCTTGGCGTCCGAGCGCTCGAGCGTGCTGGGCAGGTCGACGTCGGGGACGTCGCCGGAGTCCTTCGCGGCCATCGGTCCTCCCGGGGCGGGGCCGCAGCTGGGCGCTGCGGCGGGGCGGCCATCGTGGCCGGGCTGCGTGCTCGTCGCAGGTGGAGCGGGCGATGCGCCGCACCGGCGGCGGCGCGCTTGCAGCGCCCAGGGCGAGGGAGCAGGGTGATCTTCGTCGGCCCCTGCGCCGGCGAGGACCCACGCCCGGAGCCCCCTGAGGAGGACCCATGGCCGAGTACACGCTGCCCGACCTTCCGTACGACTACTCCGCCCTTGAGCCCGCCATCAGCGGCGAGATCATGGAGCTGCACCACTCCAAGCACCACCAGACGTACGTGACGGGCGCCAACACCGCCCTCGAGCAGATGGCCGAGGCTCGCGCCACGGACTCGCTCGGCCCCGTGAACCTCTACGAGAAGAACCTCGCGTTCAACCTCGGCGGCCACACGAACCACTCGGTCTTCTGGAAGAACATGAGCCCCGACGGCGGCGACAAGCCGGCCGGCGAGCTCGCCGCGGCGATCGACGCGGACTTCGGCTCCTTCGACGGCTTCCGCGCGCACTTCACCGCCAACGCGCTCGGCATCCAGGGCTCGGGCTGGTCCATCCTGGCGTGGGACTCGATCGGCCAGAAGCTCCTCGTCGTCCAGCTCTACGACCAGCAGGGCAACGTGCCGGTCGGCCTGGTGCCGCTGCTCATGCTGGACATGTGGGAGCACGCCTTCTACCTGCAGTACCGCAACGTCAAGGCCGACTACGTCAAGGCGTGGTGGGACGTCGCCAACTGGGCCGACGTCACCGAGCGCTTCTCGCGCGCCCGCACGCAGACCTCGGGCCTCCTCGTCCCGAACGCCCTCTGAGGCTCCTCGGGCGCTGACCCGACGGCCGGCGGCACCCCGCGGGTGCTGCCGGCCGCGGACGTCTGACGTAGCGTCGACCCGTGACGACAGGGACCGACGGCATCGTCGCTCCGCGCGCGCGAGCGCACGTGCTCGCGGAGCCCGGCGCCCCGCACGACGGCGCCTGAGCCGTGGGACGGCTCCTGGACCAGGACGAGGTCCTCCCGGGGCCGGCGCGCCTGGTGGTCCTCGCCGACACCCACCTGCCCGTGCGCGCGAAGGAGCTGCCGGCGGAGGTGGAGGCTGCGCTGGCGACCGCCGACGTCGTCGTCCACGCGGGCGACTGGGTGGACGAGGCGACGCTCGACCACCTCCTGGCCCGCAGCCCGCTCGTGCTGGCCTGCTGGGGCAACAACGACGGGGACGGCCTGCGGGCCCGCGTCCCCGAGGTGGCCCGTGCTGCGCTGGGGGGCCTGCGCGTGGAGGTCGTCCACGAGACCGGCGGGAAGGACGGGCGCGAGCGGCGCTGCGAGGCATCGCACCCCGGGGCCGACGTCCTCGTCTTCGGGCACAGCCACATCCCGTGGGACACGTGCACCCCGCGCGGGCTGCGCCTGCTCAACCCGGGATCGCCGACCGACCGCCGCCGTCAGCCGCGATGCACGTACCTGACGGCCACCGCTGCGGACGGACGCCTGCACGACGTCGTCCTGCACGAGCTCCCCCTGCGAGGGGCGGCCTCCCGCACGTCGTAGCCCAAGCGCGCCCGGCGCCGGGACGCCGGCGCGCCGGGAGTCCTCAGACGACGAGCAGACGCACGGTCTCGGGCATCGCGCGCAGCGCCTCGACGACCTCCGGCGTCACGCCGTCGGCGACGTCGGTGACGGCGTAGCCGAACGGGCCGCGGGTCGTCAGGAGCTGCCCGTCGACGTTGACGCCGTGCTCGGCCAGGACCCGGTTCACCGTGGCGAGCACCCCGGGGACGTTGCGGTGCAGGTGCGCCAGGCGGGCCGTGCCCGGCACGCGGTCGAGGGCCACGGCGGGGACGTTGACCGACAGGCTCGTGCTGCCCGTGCGCAGGTAGTCGCGCAGCTTGGTGGCCACGAAGCGGCCGATGTCCTCCTGCGCCTCTTCCGTCGACCCGCCGATGTGGGGCGTGAGGATGACGTTGGACAGCCCCCGCAGCGGCGAGGCGAAGGCGTCACCGCGCTTCTTGGGCTCCTCCGGGAAGACGTCGACCGCGGCGCCGGACAGGTGGCCGCTGGTGATGGCGTCGGCCAGCGCGTCGTGGTCGAGGACGAAGCCCCGCGAGAGGTTGAGGAAGACCGAGCCCTCGCGCATCTGCGCGAGCTGCTCGCGGCCGAAGAAGCCGGCGTTGCCCGAGCGGCCGTCCACGTGCAGCGTGACCACGTCGCTGTGGCGCAGCAGGCTCTCCAGGTCGGGGGAGCGGCGCGCGTTGCCGAGGGCGAGCTTCTCCGCGGAGTCGTAGTAGAGGACCGACATGCCCAGCGCCTCGGCGACGACCGAGAGCTGGCTGCCGATGTTGCCGTAGCCGATGATGCCGAGCGTCCGGCCGCGGACCTCGTGGCTGCCCTCGGCGGACTTGTCCCACACGCCGGCGTGCAGCGTGGAGTCCTTGACCGTCAGGCGCCGCGTGAGCGCGATGATCTCGGCGATCGCGAGCTCGACGACGCTGCGCGTGTTGGAGAACGGTGCGTTGAAGACGACGACCCCGCGGGCGGCGGCGGCGTCGAGGTCGATCTGGTTGGTGCCGATGCAGAAGGCGCCGACGGCCTGCAGCCCGGGGGCGCGCTCGAGCACCCGCTCGGTGACCTGCGTCTTGGAGCGGATGCCGAGCACCGTCACGCCCTGGAGCGCCTCGACGAGCTCGTCCTCGTCGAGGGCGCCGCCGTGCTCGACGGGCGTGACGCCGGCGCCGGCCAGGATGGTCGAGGCCTGGGGGTGCAGGTTCTCCAGCAGGAGCGCGCGAGCCATGCGCCGATCATCGCCGAGGCGCTCCGGTGCTCGGAGCACGGGTCCGGTCGGTGGACGGCGACGGTCTCCGTCCCCGGGAGCGGGCGCTCGGCGGCGGTGCCGCTCTGGTGGTGCCCGCGGGCTGGGGGCGACGCCCGCGTGCCGGCGCGTCGCGTCAGCGCAGACGGCGCCGGTCGTCGGGCTGGCGCGCGGTGCGCCCGCTCGCGTCCAGGGCCTCGAGCAGAGGCAGGGCCACGCGGCGGCTCGTGCCCCACGCCTGCCGCGCCTGGCTCGTCGTGAAGGGCGACGGCAGGTCCGCCAGCGCCGCCGCCGCCGCGTCGAGGGCTCCCGGCGCCAGGACGACGTCCCCCACGCGCACCAGCGCGCCCACGCGGACGGCGGCACCGAGCTCGCGCGGGCCGAGCCCGAGGTCGCGCAGGCGGTGCGCCTCGGGCGCGCGGAACGGCTCCGCCGCCAGGTCGAGGAGCACCTGGCGCACCGCGGCGGCCACCGGGGGAGGGAGCTGGTCGACCGGCTGCGGGTCCGCCGTCGCCGCAGGTGCGCTGGACGCCGGGGCCGGGGTGCCCGGGCGCGGTGACGCCGCGCGGGGCACCCCCGCGGGGGCGGGGCGCGCGGGGGCCGGGCGAGCACGCCCGGCCGTCGGGCCCGGTCGTGACGGCGACGGCAGCGGCGACGGCGACGACAGCGGCGACGGCGACGAGGGCGGGGCGGGTGCCGACGGCCGGGGGGAGCTCGGGGCGGGGAGCGCGCCGAGACGCCCGTCGCGCTCGGCGAGCACGCCGGTGGCGAGGTGGCGCACGACCTCGGGGTCGGGCAGGTCGAGCCGGTGCCGAGCGGCCTCGAGCGGCGTCCCGCCGGCGAGCGGATCGCGTGCGGCGTCCCGGGCGACGAGCTCGACGAGCCGGGACCGCAGGGCGCGGGCGCGGGCCGGGTCGATCAGCCAGGACCCTGTCCCGCTGCGGCGCAGGCTCTCGCGCACGAGGGCGGCCGGGTGGCCGGCGCCCACGAGCGCGCCGGCGCCCACGACCCCCCGGCGTCGCACCTCGTCCTCGAGCAGGCGCACCGCTCGTCCGCCGCCGTGAGCGGGGAGCGCGCCGCTGACGTGGTGCTCTGGCGCAGAGGGCCCCGCGGTGAGGAGGGCGGCCGCGGTGCCGAGGTCGGCAGCCCGGGCGCGCGCTGCGCCCCGGCGCTCGAGCGCCGGCGGGTCGACGTCCAGGACGCGCACGCCCGCCAGGACCGCTCGGCGTCCGGGGTCGCGCAGGAGGGCCAGGTCGCCGACGCGCAGGGGGAGCGGCGTCCGCAGCCGCAGGCGGACCACCTCGGCGCCGCCCTCGCCGTCCGTGCGGCCGAGGTGGCGGGGGCGGGCGCTGACCTGGGCGGCGCCGACGTGGAGCAGGGCCTCGGCGGGCAGCGCTCCGCGGGAGGCGACCGGCCGTGCGGAGGCGCTCTCGTCCGTCAGGGCGCGCGCCCGCACGGCGCCGGTCAGCACGACGTCGACCTCGTCGGTCAGCCGAGCCGTGCCGGGCGCCAGGAGCGCGCTCCCGCGGGGCACGTCCTCGGCCGCGACGCCTCGCAGGTTCACCGCGACGCGCGCGGGTCCGCCGACGTGCGGCTGCGGCTCCTCGAGCGACTGCAGCCCGCGCACCCGGGCCGGCCGCCGCTCGCCGTCGGGCGTCACGGCCTCCAGCTCGTCACCGGCGCGCAGGGTGCCCTCGGGGAGGGTGCCCGTGACCACGGTGCCCGCGCCGCGGATGGAGAAGGAGCGGTCGAGCCACAGGCGCGCGGGGGCCTGGGGGTCGGCCGGGGGCAGGTCGCGCACCAGGCGCACGACGGCGGCCCCCAGGGCGTCCATGCCGGCGCCGGTGCGGGCGCTCACGACCACGGACGGCGAGCCCGCCAGCGCCGTGCCGGCCAGCCGGCCGGCCACGTCCTCGCAGGTGCCCGCGGCCGTGCTCGCGTCGACGAGGTCGGCGCGCGTCACGACGACGAGCCCCGCGCGGACGCCGAGGGCGTCGAGGGCGTCGAGGTGCTCCTGCGACTGCGGCATCCAGCCGCCGTCGGCGGCCACGACGAGCAGGACGGCCGGCACCGAGCCGACGCCGGCGAGCATGGTCGGCACGAAGCGCTCGTGGCCGGGGACGTCGACGAGGGCGACGCGCTCGGAGCCGCCCTCGCCGTCGGGCAGGTCGGTCCACGCGAAGCCGAGGTCGAGGGTCAGGCCGCGGCGCTGCTCCTCCGCCCAGCGGTCGGGCTCGCGGCCGGTCAGTGCGCGGACGAGGGCGGACTTGCCGTGGTCGACGTGGCCGGCGGTGGCGAGGACGTGCACGTGCTCAGCCCCCCGCGCCGGACGCCGGCGCGGGCACCCGCAGCGCCCGCCGGGCGGCCGCCAGCAGCGCCTCGTCGTCCTCGGGCGCCAGCGAGCGCAGGTCGAGCAGGCAGCGGCCCGCCTCGACGCGGGCCACGACCGGCGGCGACCCCGCGCGCAGCGCCGCCGCGGTGCCCGCGGGCAGGCTCACGGCCGCGCTCGCCAGCACGAGCCCGGGCGCACCGCCCCCGCCGACGGCGGCGTCGCTCGCCACCGCCCGTGCGTCGTGCCCCTCGGCCGCCAGCGCGCCCGCCACCGCGTCGGCGCGGGCGCGGACCTGCTGCACCGGCGCCTCGAGGGCCGCGCGCACCGGGGCGGCCGGCCCGCGCAGGGTGGCCTCGAGCGCGGCGAGCACGAGCTTGTCGACGCGCAGCGCCCGGGCGAGCGGGTGGCGGCGCAGCTGCTCGACGAGCTCGGCGCGCCCGAGCAGGAGGCCGGCCTGGGGACCGCCCAGCAGCTTGTCGCCACTGGAGGTCACGAGGTCGGCGCCGGCGCGCAGGGCGCTCGCGGCGTCGGGCTCGCCCGGCAGCAGCGGGTGGGGTGCGAGCAGTCCTGAGCCGGTGTCGACGACGACCGGCACGCGGCGCCCGAGGCGCTCCGCGGCGTCGTCGACGACGCGCGAGAGGCCGGCGACGTCGACGTCCGCCGTGAAGCCCTGCACGACGAAGTTGGACGGGTGCACCTTCAGCACCATCCCCGTGTCCGGCCCGAGCGCCTCGGCGTAGTCGCGGGGGGCGCTCCGGTTGGTCGTGCCGACCTCGTGCAGCCGGGCGCCCGTCGAGGTCACGAGGTCGGGGAGCCGGAAGCCGTCGCCGATTTCCACCATCTCGCCGCGGCTGACGACGACCTCGCGCCCGGCGGCCAGGGCGGTGGCGGCCAGCGCGAGCGCCGCGGCGCCGTTGTTGACGACGTGGACGCCGCCGGCGTCCGGCACGGCCGCGGCCAGGGCCGCCATCGCGTCGCGGCCCCGGCGCCCGCGCGCGCCGGTGGCCAGGTCGAGCTCGACGTCGGTCGTGCCGGCGGCCGCGGCGAGCGCTTCGACGGCGGCGGCGGACAGCGGTGCGCGGCCGAGGTTGGTGTGGAGCAGCACGCCCGTGGCGTTGAGGACCGGACGCAGGCTGGCCGCCGTCGCGGGCAGCGACGCCACGACGTGGTCGACGACGTCCTCGGGCTCCACCTCGCCGGCGCGCACCCGCTGCTGGACGGCGACGACGGCCTCCTTGACGAGCGCGCGCCCCAGGCGGTGCTGGGCGCCGGTCAGCTCCTCGGCGCCCAGGACGTCGTCGGTGCGCGGCACACGACGGGCGGTGGAGCGCTGCGCGGACTGGCCCGAGGTGCTCACGCGGGCACTGTAGGTCGCGGCCGCCGCAGCGCCCGGTGCGGGCCGGACCAGGGCGTCTGCGCCCGGAGGCGCCGGCGGCGGGGCGCGGGGCGGGGGAGCGCGCGGCGGAGGCGGACGGGAATCGAACCCGCCAGACCGAGGTGCTCGGTCTCGTCGGTGTTGAAGACCGCGGGGCCCACCAGGAACCCAGACGCCTCCACGCGCGGCGCCAGCATGCCCCATCCCCCTGCGCGCCCCCCGCCGGGCCGGCGCGGTCGGTCGGCCCGAGCCCGCCGGGCCGGCGCGGCGCACCCCCGGCGCACGGGGCAGACTCCCGCGCGTGACGACGACGCAGGCGAGGGACGGCGCGACCGGGCTGGGGCGCCTGACGAGCTACGCGCACGGGGGCGGGTGCGCGTGCAAGATCCCGCCCGGCGAGCTCGAGGCCGTGCTCGAGGGCCTGCCGGGCCGCGGAGAGGCCGTCGACGGCGCGAGCACGCTGCTCGTCGGGCTGGACGACGGCGACGACGCCGCCGTCGTGACCGCTGCGGCCACGCCCGGAATCGGCCTGGTGGCGACCGCGGACTTCTTCACGCCCGTGGTCGACGACCCCTACGACTGGGGGCGCATCGCTGCGGCGAACGCGCTCTCGGACGTCTACGCCATGGGCGGGACGCCGCTGGTGGCGGTCAACCTGCTGTGCTGGCCGCGCGACGTGCTCCCGATGGAGGTGGCCGCGCAGGTGCTGCGCGGCGGCGCCGACGTCGGCCGCCTCGCCGGCTGCCACGTCGCCGGCGGCCACAGCGTCGACGACCCCGAGCCGAAGTACGGCATGGCCGTCACGGGTCTCGTGGAGGTGGACCGGCTGCTGCGCAACGACGCCGGCGCAGCGGGTGTGCCCCTCTCGCTCACCAAGCCGCTCGGCGTCGGCGTGCTCAACAGCCGCCACAAGGCCACGGGGGAGGTCTTCGCCCAGGCCGTGGACGCCATGACGACCCTGAACGCGGAGGCCTCGCGCGCCGCCGTCGCCGCCGGGGCCCGGGCCGCCACCGACGTGACCGGCTTCGGCCTGCTGGGGCACCTGTACAAGATGGCCCGCGCCAGCGGCGTCGACGCGGTCGTCGACGCGGCCGCGGTGCCCTACCTGGACGGCGCTCGCGAGGCGCTGCGCGACGGCTACGTCTCCGGCGGGACGCGCCGCAACCTCGACTGGGTCCGCCCGCACCTGCGCTGCGACCTGGCCGCCGGGGCCGAGGACGAGCTGCTGCTGCTCGCCGACGCCCAGACCTCCGGCGGTCTGCTGGTCGCCGGGGAGGTGCCCGGCGCGCCGGTCGTCGGCGAGCTCGTGCCCCGCCGCGGGGCGGCGGCCGAGGTCGTCGTCCGCTGAGCACCACGCGGGCGAGGGCGCAGCGGTGACGCCGCCCGCGGCCGTCCCCGGTCCGTCCGGTCCCTGACGGCTCGCACGGTGCGGTCGCAGCCCGCGCCCCGCCGGCGGCGGACGCACGAGGCCCGATCGACCGGCGCGGCCGCCGCTGCGGTCGTCCGGGGCCCCCGCGCACGCACCGGGCGGTGCACGACTCAGGCGGCGGAGGTGGCCTCCGACGGGTCGGTCCCCGTCGCCTCCGGTCCGGCCTGCCCCTGCTCGGCCGCCTCCCGCTGAGCGCGGCGGCGGGCCTCGAGCCGCTCGCGCTGGGGGACGACGGTGTACTTCGGGTCGCGCGCCGAGGCCATGCCCGCCTCGAAGACGCCGAAGCGCGTGAGCAGCGACCCGGCGTTGAGGGCGAGCCCCGCCGCGACCGCGACGGCGCGCGAGCGCCCGGCGAGCAGGGAGCCCACCGCGCCGACGGCCGTCAGGGCCTTGGCCGCCTTGAGCCACCGGCCCTGGCGGCCGATCCGGTAGGGCTCGCCGACGAGGCCGATGCGGTGCTCCATGCGGTGGCTGACACCGAGCTCGAGAGCCGCCCCGACGAGCGCCGCCCGCCGAGCCGGACCCGCCTGGACCACGGGGACGGCGATCATGCCCAGCCCGCCGGCGGCGGCCATCCCGGAGCCGGAGAACACGAACGGCAGCTCCGGGTAGGACGCGTGCCAGGTGGGCACCGCCGTGTCGGCGATGAGCACGGCCGTGTACGTCGCCAGCGGCGGGCCGAGCAGCGCAGCGGCGATGCCGGCCACCCGTCCGGCCGGGCCCACCAGGGGCAGCAGCGGGGCGAGCCGGGGCAGGCGCCCCGCGGCCAGCAGCGGCTGGGCCACCTCAGCCGCGGCGGCCACACCGGCGAACGCGCTGTAGGGGGAGAGGATCCAGCTGCCGACGCTCAGCGGCGACGTCACCTTGAAGACGCGCAGCATGTTGAGGAAGCGGCTCGGCATGCCCAGGTCGTGGATCAGCGCGACGACGCTGCCCACGCTGCCGATCGACGCCGTGAGGCGGGCGGTGCGGCGCAGCGCCGGCCGACCGGTGACGTCCGCGAGCGCCCCGATGACCGAGCTCGACCCCGCCAGCCCGCCGAGGTAGAGGTAGAGCGGGACGTCCGGCACCTTCCACGTCGGCTCGTGGATGACCTGACGGCCGTAGTAGGACTGGAACTTCGCCTCGGGGACCATCAGCTCTTCGGCGCCGCGCCGACGACGGCGCGAGGCCCCCGGCCGTCCCCGGTCCTTCGGCCCGCTCGTGAGCGTGGCCTGCTCGCTCGGCGTGGTCGTCAGCTGGTCCCAGCCGATGCGCTCGCCGCGGTCCTGGGCGGGGCCGGGCGCGGGCTCCGGCTCCTCGCCGCTCCGCGGCTCGTGACCCGCCGCGTCCTCGGGAGCGCCCGGTCCCTGGTCCTCGCGGGGGCTCACCGGCGGCCGCCCGCGAACGAGAGCAGCAGCACGCCCAGCATGGTCCCGGCGGCCATGCCGGCGTGCTTCCACATGTCGGGGAGGTCCCGCGTCGTCACGACGGGGTCCGGGGGCAGCCCGTAGACCTCCGGGTCGTCGAGCAGCAGGAAGAAGGCCCCGTCACCGCCGACGCCGTCGTCGGTGTCGTGGCCGTACAGCTGGGCGTTCGGCTCGCCCTTGTCCTGGAGCACCGCCAGGCGCGCGGCCGCGCGCTCGCGCAGCTCGTCGACCGGGCCGAACTGGATCGACTCGGTGGGGCACGCCTTGGCGCAGGCGGGCGTCATGCCCTCTCCTAGCCGGTCGTAGCAGAGCGTGCACTTGTGGGCGCGTCCCGTGGACTCGCGCTTGCCGATGACGCCGTAGGGGCAGGCCGGGATGCAGTAACCGCACCCGTTGCAGATGTCGTCCTGGACGACGACCGTCCCGAACTCCGTGCGGAACAGCGAACCCGTCGGGCACACGTCCAGGCACGCGGCGTTGGTGCAGTGCTTGCAGACGTCGGAGGCCATGAGCCACCGGACGCCCTCCGGGGAGCCCGAGGGGCCCTGCGCGCTGGTGCCCGCCGCCGCGGACGGCAGCGAGCCCTCGTCCGTCGCCGTGCCCTCCAGCGACGAGAGCACGTCCAGGTCGCCCAGGTCCGCGACGCCGGGGAGCGTGCTGCTGCCCCCGCCGCCGGAGCCGCACCCGCCGCCGCTCGGCTCGCCGCCCGAGCCGCACCCGCCACCACCGGACCCGCAGCCGCCGCCCGAGGACCGCGCGGTGGTGGCGGAGGCCGCTCCGACGCCGGGCATGCCCAGACCCACCGAGGAGCCCCCCGACGACCTCTGGGGCACGGGCTGCTCGACGAAGGCGACGTGGCGCCAGGTCGAGGCGCCGAGCATCGAGCTGTTGTCGTACGACGTGCCGGTCAGGTCCATCTCCCCGGTGGCGGGGACCATGTTCCACTCCTTGCACGCGACCTCGCACGCCTTGCACCCGATGCAGACGCTGGTGTCGGTGAAGAAGCCCATCCGGGGCGGGTGGTCGGCGTCGTACCCCGTGCCGTCGGCGGGCGACGGCGTGTCGAAGTAGCCCGGCTGGTGGCCGCTCGTGGTGCGGTCCGTGGTGGCGCTCACGCGCGGTCTCCTCCGTGGTCAGCGTCGTGGTCGGCGGCTCCGGGGCGGGCCGTCCCGGAGCCGCCGGACTCCTCGTCGGCCCCGCGTGCCGGGCCGCCGGGGCCGCCGCGGCTGATGGTGCCGTCAGGGTCGCCCGGGCCGCCCGGGCCGCCGGTGGGCATCTGCGAGCCCCCGCGCGCGCTCGGGACGTCCCGGTCGTCCGGCAGGCCGGCCCGGCGCCGGTAGGCGGCGACGTGCTCGACCAGCTCGGGACCGCGCGGACGCCGACCGGGGCGGATGTCGCAGGTGCCGACCTTGTCCTGGATGTGGGTGTTGGCGTCCAGGGCGATCTCGACGAGCTCGTTCGCCGCGTCGCCCGTGGACAGGCCGTTCGGGCCCCAGTGCCAGGGCAGTCCGATCTGGTGGACGACGTGACCGCCGACCCGCAGCGGGCGCATCCGCTCGGTGACCATGACCTTCGCCTCGATCGCGCTGCGACCCGAGGTGATGGTCGCCCAGCCCATGTGGTCCAGCTCGCGCATCCGCGCGAGCTCGGGCGAGATCTCGCAGAACATCTCCGGCTGGAGCTCGGAGAGGTAGGGCAGCGTCCGGCTCATGCCTCCCGCCGTGTGGTGCTCGGTGAGGCGGTACGTCGTGAAGACGAACGGGAAGACCTGGCTGCGCACCGGGTTGCGGCGGTTGCCGGGGATGTCGAAGTCCTGGCGGGTGGGGCTGTACTGCACCCGGGGGTGCACGGGGTTGAGCACCGGGGACTCGGTGGGCTCGTAGTGGGAGGGCATCGGCCCGTCGGCCAGGCCGGCCGGCGCGTAGAGCCACGCCTTCCCGTCGGTCTGCATGATGAAGGGGTCGACGCCGGCGAGGGCGGCCGGACCGGTGGCCCCCTCCGGAGGCATGTAGTCGGGGCGCTTGGTGACCTCGAAGTCCGGGACGTCGTCGCCCGTCCAGCGGCCGGCGTCCTCGTCCCACCACACGAGCTTCTTGCGCTCGCTCCAGGGACGACCCTCGGGGTCGGCCGAGGCGCGGTTGTAGAGCACGCGCCGGTTCATCGGCCACGCCCAGCCCCACTCGGCGGCGGTGAGGTCCTGCTCCCAGCCCGGACGCCGCCGCGCCGCCTGGTTGACCTCGTCGGCGTAGGCGCCGCAGTAGATCCAGCAGCCCGAGCGCGTCGAGCCGTCGTCCGCGAGGTCGGTGTAGCCGGACAGCGCGCGCCCGTCCGGGCCGGTGCCGCTGATCTCGCGCAGCACCTCGTCGGCCGAGGGCTCGTCGTGCGGCCCCTCGGTCGAGTAGTCCCACGTGAGGTCCAGCAGGGGGCGGTCGCGCGGGTCCGTGGAGCCGGCGAGCTTCTCCCTCAGGATGCGTCCGAGGTGGAAGTAGAACCACAGCTCGCTGCGGCAGTCGTCCGGCGGCTCGACCGCCTTGTGGTGCCACTGCAGCAGCCGCTGGGTGTTCGTGAAGGTGCCGTCCTTCTCGACGTGGTTCGCCGCCGGCATGAAGAAGACCTCGGTGCCGATGTCCTCCGTCCGCAGCTCGCCCGTCTCGATCTCGGGCCCGTCCTTCCAGAACGTGGCCGTCTCGATCATCTGCAGGTCGCGGACCACCACCCACTCGCTGTTGGCGAGGCCCAGCCGCTGCAGCCGCGCGTTCGCGGAGCCGACGGCCGGGTTCTCCCCGACGACGAAGTAGCCGGGGATCTTGCCCGCCACCTGGTCGAGGACCGTCTGGTAGGTCCCGTGGTCACCCGTCAGGCGCGGCAGGTAGTCGAAGCGGAAGTCGTTGTCGGCCGTCGCGTCGTCCCCCCACCAGCTCTTGAGCAGGCTGACCGCGTAGGCGCGGCTGTTGCCCCAGAAGCCCGTCTGGCTGCTGTCCTCGCCGATGTAGCTGTCGAGGTCGACGTGCTCGTGCGCGTGCGGCATGGGCAGGTAGCCCGGGAGGATGTTGTAGAGCGTCGGGATGTCGGTCGAGCCCTGGATGCTCGCGTGCCCGCGCAGGGCGAGGATGCCGCCCCCCGGGCGCCCGATGTTGCCCAGCAGCGTCTGCAGGATCGAGGCCGTGCGGATCATCTGGGCGCCGACCGTGTGGTGCGTCCAGCCCACGGCGTAGGCGAAGGCGGTGGTCCGCTCCCGCCCGCTGTTGCGGACGAGCGCGTCCGCGACGGCCGCGAGCTGCTCGGGGGCGATGCCGCAGACCTCCTCGACCATCTCCGGCGTGTAGCGCGAGAAGTGCCGCTTGAGGATCTGGAACACCGACCGCGGGTCCTGCAGCGTCTCGTCGCGCCGCGGCTTGCCGGGGATGGAGGCCCCGCCGCTGCCGCGCGCCTGGGACTCGCCCTCGTCGTGGCTCGTCTGCTGGTCGCCCGAGCCGTCCGACGGCGGCACGCCGCCGGGCTGCGCGGGGTCTCGCTGGCCCGCCGCGGCCGGGGCGGTGGTGCCGGCGTACTGCCACGAGCTCGGGTCGTAGGTGTTCGACTCGCGGTCGTAGCCCGAGAAGAGCCCGTCGAGGTCCTCGGTGTCCTGGAAGTCCTCGGAGACGATCGCGGCCGCGTTGGTGTAGGCGACGACGTACTCACGGAACTCGTGCCCGCCCTGCAGGACGTGGTTGATGAGCCCGCCGAGGAAGGCGATGTCGCTGCCCGCGCGCAGGGGCACGTGCAGGTCGGCCACCGCCGAGGTCCGCGTGAAGCGCGGGTCGACGTGGATGATCGTGGCGCCCTTGGCCTTGGCCTCCATCACCCACTGGAAGCCCACGGGGTGGGCCTCCGCCATGTTGCTGCCCTCGATGAGGATGCAGTCAGCGTTGGACAGGTCCTGCTGGTGCGTCGTGGCGCCGCCGCGACCGAACGTGGTCCCCAGACCGGGGACCGTGGAGGAGTGTCATATGCGCGCCTGGTTTTCGACCTGCACGGCCCCCAGGGCCGTGTAGATCTTCTTCATCAGGTAGTTCTCCTCGTTGTCCAGCGTCGCGCCGCCGAGGCTCGCGAAGCCGAGCGTGCGCCGCAGGTGGCGCCCCTGCTCGTCCGCGTCCTGCCAGCCCTTGCGGCGGGAGTCCAGGACCCGGTCGGCGATCATGTCCATCGCGACGTCCAGCTCGAGGTCCTCCCACTCGGTGCCGCCCGGGCGCCGGTAGCGCACCGTGCTCACGCGGGTGGGGGAGGTGACGAGCTGGGTGCTGGCGCTGCCCTTGGGGCACAGGCGGCCGCGGCTGATGGGCGACGCCGGGTCGCCCTCGACCTGCGTCACCTTCTCGTCCTGGACGTACACCTTCTGCCCGCAGCCGACGGCGCAGAACGGGCACACGGAGTCGACGACGCGGTCCGCCGTGGCCGTGCGCGCCACCTTCTTCGCCGTCCCCCGGGAGCGCACCGACGCACCGCGCCCGAGCGCGTCGCCCGTGCCGCGCCGGGCCGCCACCGCCTGCCGCAGGACCGGCCAGGGCAGGTGCTCGCTGATCGTCATCGTGCTCCTCGCGCCGAGGTGGCCCCGCCCTCGGGGCCGCCCGCTCGTCGTGCACCCCGTCGGGGGTGCACGGGAGCAGTTGACCCCACGGTCGCGCGCAGAGCAAGCAGGGCGCGCCAGTCGGTGGTCCGTCTCCCGTCAGCGATCTGCGTCCACCGGGACGGGGGGGCGCCGCACGGGGTCTGGACGCCCCGGGCGCGCGGTGGAACAGACGGCCCCCGGCCGCTGCTGGGCCGAGCAGCGGTCGCCCTCGCGGCGGCCGAGCCCCCGCGCCGCAGCCGGCGCGCCACCGCACCTGCAGGAGGTACCCCGTGAAGGTCGTCGTCATCGGAGCCCACGGCGGGGTCGCCCGCCGGCTCACGCCCCTCCTCGTCGCCGCCGGTCACGAGGTCCTCGGCGTCGTGCGCGACCCCGACCACGTCGCCGACCTGGAGTCCGACGGCGCCGCGCCCGTCGTGCTCGACGTCGAGACCGCGACCGCGGCCGACCTCGCGACGCACGTCCGGGGGGCCGACGCGGTCGTGTTCTCGGCCGGCGCCGGGGGCAAGGGCGCGCCCGAGCGCACCCAGCACGTCGACCGCGACGGGGCGCTCAAGCTCGCCGACGCCGCGTCCGCCTCCGGCGTCCGGCGCTACCTGCTCGTCTCGGCCATGGGCCTGCAGGCGGTCGTCGGCGGCGCCACCCCCGACGGCGTCGACCCCGGCTTCGTCGGCTACCTGCGCGCGAAGCTCGAGGCCGAGGACGCCCTGCGCTCGCGCCCGGGGCTCGACCTGACCGTGCTGCGGCCCGGGCACCTGCTCGACGACGCCGGCAGCGGGCGGGTCGCCCTGTCCCGCAGCACGCTCGAGGTCGGCGGCGTCCCGCGCGCCGACGTCGCGGCCGTCCTGCTCGCCCTGCTGCAGGCGCCGGGGACGGCCGGGGAGACCCTCGAGCTGGTCTCCGGCGACGTCCCCGTCGAGGAGGCCGTCGCGGCGCTGGCCTGAGCCGCCCGCCCCCGCCGCGTCCCGCGCGGCGCTGCACGGCCCCGGTGCGGGGCCGGGGCCGAGCTGCGCCCCGGCTGCGGTCCCCGGGCCGGTCGGGTCACCCCGGGCGCCCGGGGCCCGCGTCGACGGCGCGGGCCACCCGCTCGAGCTCGGCCACCAGGGCGCGGACGGCGGGGACGCGCAGGGCCTCCGGCCGCAGGAGCACCTCCACCACGCGGTCGTCCACGCCGTCCAGCGGGCCCGTGCGCACCCCCGGCAGCGACGCGGCGCGCAGGGCCCACACCGGCAGCAGCGCGACGCCGAGCCCGGCGGCCACGAGGCGCCGCACCGCGACGTGGTCGTCGGTGGCCAGCCGCACGTCCGGCGCGAAGCCCGCGCGTGCACCGGCGCGCACCAGGTGGGCGCGGCAGCGCGGGCACCCGGCGATCCAGCGCTCCCCGGCGAGGTCGCCCATCGACGCGGGCAGCGGCGCCCCTTCGCGCACGACGGCGTGGACGGCGTGGCCGCTGAGCGGCCGCCGCACCAGGTCGCCCGGCACGGGCTCGGGGTCGCCCTCGTGCCGGAAGACGAGCGCCACGTCCGCCCGTCCGGCCCGGACGGCGTCCTCGGCCTCCGGGGGCTCCAGCTCGGCGAGGCGCACCTCCAGCTCGGGAGCGGAGGCGGCCAGCGCGGCGAGCGCCTCGGGGAGCACGACGGCGGTCGCCGTGGGGAAGGCGGCGACGGCCACGCTGCCGCGCACGAGCCCGGCCAGGGCCGCGAGGTCCTCCTCCGCGCCGCGCAGGACCCGGGCCAGCTCGTGCGCCCTCGCGACCAGCAGCCGCCCCGCCTCGGTGAGCGCGCTGCCGCGCCCCTGGCGCACGACGAGGGCCGTCCCGACCTCCCGCTCCAAGCGCGCCACCTGCTGGCTCACCGCCTGCTGCGTGGTGCCGAGGTGCCGCGCGGCCCCGGCGAGCGACCCCTCGTCCGCGACGGCGCGCAGGAGCAGCAGGCGGCGGGGGTCCACGGGCGCATCCTCGCGCGGGCGCCGGCGGTCGCGAGCCCCGGCCCCAAGCGGGGCTTGTGCCCGCTCCCGTCCCGCAGGCCCTGGTGCGGGGCGCGCGGGACCGCGAGCGTGGTCCTCATGACGACGATCGGGATCCTCGGAGGCATGAGCTGGGAGTCGACGGCCCTGTACTACCGAGTGGCCAACGAGCTCGTGCGCGAGCGCCGCGGTGGGCTCGCCAGCGCCGACCTGCTCGTCCGCAGCGTCGACTTCGAGCCCGTGCGCGCGATGCAGGTCGCGGACCGCTGGGACGACGCCGCCGAGCTGCTGCGCCGCGAGGGCCTGGCCCTGCAGGACGCGGGCGCCGGGCTGGTCCTGCTCGCGACGAACTACATGCACAAGGCGGCGCGCCCCCTCGAGGAGGCGCTCGACGTGCCGTTCCTCCACCTCGCCGACGTCGTCGCCGCTGCCGCGCGCCGCGCGGGGGCGGGCGTGGTGGGCCTGCTCGGCGCGGGCGGGACCATGCGCGAGGGCTTCTACGCCGAGCGGCTGGCCCGGTCCGGGGTGGCGGTCCTCGTCCCGGACGACGCAGCAGCGCAGCGGGTCGACGACGCCGTCTTCGGCGAGCTCTGCCGCGGCGTCCTCTCCGAGGCCACGCGCGATGACCTGCGCGCCGTCGTCGCGGGCCTCGTCGCCGAGGGGGCGCTGGCGATCGCGCTCTCGTGCACCGAGCTCGAGCTGCTCCTCGAGCCCGAGGACAGCGCCGTGCCGCTGCTGCCGTCCGCCCGGCTGCACGTCGAGGCCGCGCTCGAGGCGGTCGGCGCGGGACCGGCCGGCGCGGGAGCGGCCGGGACGAGCGCGGTGGGGGCGGCTGCGGCGGCTCGCTGACGGCTGCTCCGGGCGCGCGCACTCCCGCAGCAGGGGGGAGAGTCGGTGCGGTCCTGACCGGAGGACCTCACCCCGACGACGAGGAGCACGCCGTGCGCTACCTGGACGCGACGACCTCCGACCGCGACGACGCCCCGCGGTGGTCGGCGATCGGCCTGGGCACCTGGCAGTTCGGCTCCCGCGAGTGGGGCTACGGCGAGGACTACCTGCCCAGGGCCCGGGCCATCGTGCGGCGGGCCCTAGAGCTGGGCATCACGGTCTTCGACACGGCGGAGGTGTACGCCCTCGGCCGCAGCGAGCGGGTCCTCGGCGAGGCGCTGGGGGAGGAGCGCGGTCGCGCCGTCGTCGCCTCCAAGATCTTCCCGGTGCTGCCCGTCGCGCCGGTGGTGCAGCAGCGCGCGGTGGCCAGCGCCGGCCGCCTCGGCGTCCGACGGATCGACCTCTACCAGGTGCACCAGGCGAACCCCGTGGTCGGCGACGGCACCACGATGGCGGGGATGCGGAGCCTGCAGGACGTGGGGCTCGTCGACCAGGTCGGCGTGAGCAACTACTCCCTGGAGCGCTGGCAGCGGGCGGAGTCGGCGCTCGGGCGCCGCGTCCTGTCGAACCAGGTGCGGTACAGCCTGGTCTCCCGGGGCCCGGACGCCGAGATGGTCCCGTGGGCGCGGGAGACGGGGCACGTCGTCATCGCCTACAGCCCGCTGGCCCAGGGCCTGCTGTCGGGCCGGTACGACGCCGACCACCGGCCCGCCGGCGCCGTCCGCGCGTCCAACCCGCACTTCCTGCCCGAGAACCTCGAGCGGATCGGCGGGCTCGTGCGGACGCTGCGGGACGTCGCCGACGCCCACGACGCGAGCCCGGCCCAGGTGGCCCTGGCCTGGGTCGTGCGCCACGCCCACGTCGTCGCCATCCCGGGCGCCAGCAGCGTCGAGCAGCTCGAGTCGAACGCCGCAGCGGGCGACCTCGTGCTCGCCGACGACGAGGTGGCGGCGCTCACGGCGGCGGCGGAGGCGTTCTCCCCGGTCACCGGCGCCGCGGCCGTGCGCGGGCTGCTGCGGGAGCGCGTGCGCCGCTCCTAGGGGCGCGCCGTCCCGGTCCTCCCGCCGGAGCCCCCGGGGTACGGTGCTCAGGCGTCGGCGAGCCGCTGGAAGAGGACGTGGTCCTGCCAGCGCCCCGCGATGCGCAGGTACTGGGGGGCGTGCCCGATGCGCTCGAACCCGTTGCGCTCCAACACCGCCTGCGAGCGGGCGTTGTCCGGCAGGGTGCTGGCCTGGAGCCGGTGGAGCGCGAGCTCGCCGAAGGCCAGGTCGAGCGCCTGGGCCACCGCCGCCGTGGCGACGCCGCGCCCACCGACGTGCTCGGAGACCCAGTAGCCGAGGTGGGCGCTCTCGAAGGCGCCTCGCACGACGTCGGCGACCGTCAGACGCCCCACCACCTCGCCCCGGGCCAGGACGACGAGGGGCACGCAGAGGCCCGTCGCGTGCTTCTCGAGGGCGCCCTCGACGACGCGGCGCTGGGTCTCCTCGGTGAAGAAGCTCTCGTCGCGCTCGGGCTCGTACGGGGCCAGGAAGTCGCGGTTGGCCACCACCAGCGCCGTCAGCCCCGGGACGTCGTCGGGCGTGACGAGGCGCAGGGCCACCTCCGCGGCGGTGAGCCCGTCCGGGGCGCTCACGCCCGCCGGCCCACGAGGGCGAGCAGCTGGACCTGCGGGTCGGGCGAGTCCGTCCCCCGGGGCGTCCCGAAGCGCCCGGAGTCGGCGATCAGCCGCTGGGAGCCGCGGACCCAGCCGAGGCAGTGGTCCACGCACGCCGCGTCGAGGCGCTCGTCCACGTCGGCGCCGGCCACCGCGAGCGCGCGGCGGACGTCCCAGGCGTGGACGACGAGGTCGAGCAGCAGCCGCTCGGCCAGCTCGGCCGCCGGCGCGTCCTGGCCGGCGAGGACCACCCTGGAGTCCTCCGGCGCGGTGGCCCAGGCGACGGTGGAGGCCGCGGCGAGCGCGCGCCAGGTCGGTCGCGGGTCCGGTCCGAGCAGGTCGGCGGCGGGCGGCCGGGAGCGCGCGAGGCCGAGCAGGCTCGGCACGCGGGCGTGCTGGGCCGCGACGTGCCCCACGACACCGCGCACGTCCCAGCCGCTCGACGGCGTGGGCAGGTGCCAGCCGTCGGAGCGGGACGCGGCGTCCACGGCGCCGGTGAAGCCGCGCAGGGCGTCCGGCAGGAGCGCTCTCGCCGACGCCGGACCGCGCTCGCCGCCGGAGGTGGCGAGCAGGGGGGCCGCGGCCGGGTCCACCGCTCCCCGCGAGGTCGTCGCTGTCGCGCTCAGGGGTGCCGCCGCCGGGTCGCTCGGGCCGGTGGACCGGGAGCCGGCGGGCTGCGGGCCGGCGGGCTGCGGGCCGGCGGGCTGCGGGCCGGCGGGCTGGGGGCCGTTGAGCGGAGCGCCCGCGGGAACGGGCCCGGTCGCGGCTGCGGGGTCCTGCGTCACAGGGTCTGCCCCCCGTCGACGTACAGCGTCTGCCCGGTGACGTAGGAGGCCTCGTCGGAGGCGAGGAAGGCGACGGCCTCTGCGACGTCCCGGGGCTGGCCGATGCGGCCGACCGGCGTGCGCTCGGCGACGGCCTCCCGGTACGCCTCCGGCGTCATGCCCAGGCGGGTGGCGGTGGCGTCGGTCATGTCGCTCTGGACGAACCCGGGGGCGACGGCGTTGGCGGTGATGCCGAAGCGGCCGAGCTCGACGGCGAGGGTGCGGGTGAACCCCTGCAGGCCCATCTTGGCGGCGGAGTAGTTGGCCTGGCCGCGGCTGCCGAGCGCGCTGACGCTGGAGAGGCTGATGATCCGCCCTCTCCGCTGGCGGACCATGGGCGCCTGCACGGCTCGGGAGACGAGGAAGGCGCCGCGCAGGTGCACGGCGACCACCGTGTCCCAGTCGCTCTCGCTCATCTTGAACAGCAGGTTGTCGCGCGTGACCCCGGCGTTGTTCACGGCGACGTCCACACCGCCCAGCTCGTCGACGACGCGCTGGACGCCCCGGGCCACGGCGTCGGCGTCGGTGACGTCGACCGCCAGACCCAGAGCCCGCGCGCCGCTGCTCGTGAGGTCGGCCGCCGCCCGCTCGGCGCGCTCGCCGTCGAGGTCGAGCAGCGCGACCGCCGCCCCGCCGGCGGCGAGCCGCCGTCCGATGGCCGCGCCGATGCCGCGACCGCCACCGGTGACGAGCGCCACCCTGTCCTGCACGCCTGCCATGACCTCTCCCTGCTCCGTCGCGGGTCCGTCCTGCGGTGGTCGCCCGCTCGGGGTGCCCCGAGCGGGAACGCTATCCGGGACGGCGGCGCCCCTCGTCGCCCAGCCGCCGGGAGGCCGTCGGCGAGGCCGTCCGCACCGCCGGGAGCCCGCCCGCGCGCGTCCTGGTGGTCGTGCGGCGCCCGAGCCCGCAGGGTGGGGTCATGAAGGTCCTCGTCACGGGAGCCAGCGGCAACCTCGGCACGGCGCTGCGGCGCAGGCTGCAGCGCGAGGACGACGTCGAGGTGGTCGGGCTCGTGCGCCGCCCGCCGCGCCAGGACGGCGGCGTGCGCTGGGTGGAGGCCGACCTCGCCTCGCCGGCGTCCGTCCCGGTGCTGGAGCGCGAGCTCGCCGACGCGGACGCCGTCGTCCACCTGGCCTGGTTGCTGCAGCCCAGCCACGACGAGGCCGTGCTGCGCGCCGTGAACGTCGACGGCACGCGGCGCGTGGCCACGGCCGCCGCCGCGGCGGGGGTCCACCTCGTGCACGCCTCGTCCGTGGGCGCCTACGCGCCGCGGGCGACGCCCGTGCCCGACGGCGCACCCGTGGACGGCGGCGCGCCCGTGGGCGGCGCAGACCCGCGCGACGCCGTCGGCGAGGACTGGCCGACCACCGGCATCGAGTCGTCCTCCTACAGCCGCCACAAGGTGGCCGCGGAGAGGGTGCTCGACGACGTCCAGCGCGCCCACCCCGAGGCGCGCATCGCCCGGATGCGCCCCGGCCTCGTGCTCCAGGCGGACGCCGGCTCCGAGATCGGCCGCTACTTCATCGGGGCGCTGCTGCCGCTCTCGCTCGTGCGGCGCGTGGCCCTGCCGGTGCTGCCGCTGCCGGCGGAGATCGTCTTCCAGGTGGTGCACGCCGACGACGTCGCCGAGGCGGTCCTGCGGATGCTCCGCACCCGGGCGCAGGGCCCCTTCAACCTCGTGACGTCGCCGGTCGTCGACCGCATGGACGTCGCGGCGGCGCTGCGCGTCCAGCGCGTCCCGCGCCTGCCGGTCGCCGTCATGCGCGGCCTCGCGGCGGTGACGTGGCGCGCCCGGCTGCAGCCGACCGAGGCGGGCTGGGTGGACCTGCTGACGCAGGTGCCCCTGCTCTCCTCGGCGCTCGCCCGGGCCGAGCTCGGGTGGGAGCCGCGCGTGCAGTCCCAGGACGCGCTGGTCGAGCTCGTCGACGCCCTGGCGAGCGGCCGTGGCACCGCGACGCCGCCGCTGCGCCCGCGGCGCCTGCTCAGCTCCCGCAAGCCCCCGAGCTCGGGGTCTCCGGGCGGCGGGTGAGGCGCCGACCGCCCGGGCGCGAGCCGCCCCCGGCGGGAGCGGTGCTCGAAGCCGGTCGCTCACCCCACGACGGCCAGGGCGAAGGGCAGCACCTGGACGCCGGCGCGGCGCAGCTGGCGGCCGGCCACCGTCATCGTCCAGCGCGTGTCCACGACGTCGTCGACGAGCAGCACGGGCCCGTCGCTGCCGGACGGCAGCTGGGCCACCAGCTCGTCGGCCTCGCCGAAGGCGCCCCAGACGCCGGCGAGCCGGAAGGCGCTGTTGCCGGAGCCCGCCCGCGCCGGCGGGTGCCCGGGCGCCGGGGGCAGCACCCCCAGGTAGGGCAGCCGGCCGAGCTCGGCGAGGCCGGTGGCCAGGCTCTGCACCAGGGTCGGACGGGTCCGTGACGGCATCGCCACGACGGCGACCGGGCGCCGGGCCCAGTCCCAGGCGGCCAGCACGGGGATGCACGCGCGCAAGACGTCCTGGGGGACGGCGACGTCGCGCGCCCGTTCCGGGTCGCCCGAGACGTCCCCGAGCAGGTCGCGCAGGCGCGAGCCCCAGCCGAGGTCGCTCGTGCGGGCCAGCGCGCGGCCCGTCCCCACCTGCTCGTCCGCCGAGATGCGGCCCTTGACCGGCACGCCGAGCCGGTCGGCCCCCGTGGGCCACTGGGCCCGCGGCTCGAGCGTCGTGCCCGCCCTGCGCAGCGCGGCGGAGGCGGCCTCGCGCGCCTGCTCGGGCAGGTCGACGGGGTACCAGGGCCCGGCGCAGCGGTCGCACCGGCCGCAGGCGGTCGCCGTCGCGTCGTCGAGCGCCTCCTGCAGGAAGGCCATGCGGCAGCCGTCCGTGCGCTCGTAGGCCACCATCAACTCCTGCTCGGCCGTGCGCGTGGCGGCCACCTGGGCGTAGCGCTCGGCGTCGTAGACCCACGGCCGCCCGGTGGCCGTCCACCCGCCGCGCACGCGCTCCACGGCGCCGTCCACGGCCAGGACCTTGAGCAGCAGCTCCAGCCGGGTGCGCCGCACGTCGGCGACGGCCTCGAGGGCGGCGGCGCTGACGGGCCGCGGCGCGCCCGCCAGGGCGTCGAGCACCGCCGCGGCGTCCTCCTGCCGCGGCATGCTCGCCGTGGCGAAGTAGGACCACACCGCGCGGTCCTCGCGCCCCGGGAGCAGCAGGACGTCGGCCCGCTCGACGGCGCGCCCCGCGCGGCCCACCTGCTGGTAGTAGCTCACCGGCGAGGACGGCGCGCCCAGGTGGACGACGAAGCCCAGGTCGGGCTTGTCGAAGCCCATCCCGAGCGCGGACGTGGCGACGAGCGCCTTGACCCGGTTCTCCCGCAGCGCCGCCTCGGCCTCGCGGCGGTCGGCGTCGTCGGTGCGCCCGGTGTAGGCGAGCACCTCGTGGCCGGACGCGCGCAGGGCCGCGGCGGTGTCCTCGGCGGCGGCCACCGTGAGCGTGTAGACGATGCCGGAGCCGGGCAGGTCGGGCAGGTGCGCGGCCAGCCACGCCAGCCGCGCCGCGTCGTCGGGCAGGTCGAGCACCCCCAGGCGCAGGGAGTCGCGGGCGAGCGGGCCGCGGACGGTGAGGACCTCCACCGGCTGCTGGCTGCCGGGCGACGGCGCGGACAGCTGCTCGGCGACGTCGGCCACGACGCGCTCGTTGGCGGTCGCGGTCGTGGCCAGCACGGGCGTGCCCTCGGGCAGGCGGCCGAGCAGGTCGCGGATGCGGCGGTAGTCGGGGCGGAAGTCGTGCCCCCAGTCGGAGATGCAGTGCGCCTCGTCCACGACGAGCAGCCCCGTGCGGGCGAGCAGGTCGGGCAGCAGCTCGGCGGCGAACTGGGGGTTGACCAGGCGCTCGGGGGAGATGAGCAGCACGTCCACCTCGTCGGCGGCCAGCGCGCGGCGCGCCTCGTCGGCCTCGTGCGCGGTGGCCGAGCTGATCTCCACGGCCCGCACCCCGGCGCGCGCGGCCGCGGCGACCTGGTCGCGCATCAGGGCCAGCAGCGGGGAGACGAGCAGCGTCGGCCCCGCGCCGCGGGCGCGCAGGAGCGCGGTGGACACGAAGTAGACGGCGGACTTGCCCCACCCGGTGCGCTGGACGACGAGCGCCCGGGCCCGGCGGTCGACGAGGGCCTCGACGGCCTCCCCCTGCCCGTCGCGAAGGACCGCGTCGTCGCGGCCGACGAGGCGGCGCAGGACCTCGGCCGCCGCGTCGGCCGTGCCGGAGGAGCTGGGGCTGACGACGCTGGTGTCCACGGGCGAGGACGCTACGGGCCGCCCCCGACGGCCCGCCGCACCCGTCCACAGGCCCCGGCCGGAGGGCGCGCGCGACCGCGTCCGGCCCGGTCGCAGCTGCCGGGGACGTGCTCCGACCGGCGGTCCCCGTAGCGTCGCGCTCGTGAGGGCGCTGGTGCTGCGGCAGTTCGGGGTGGAGCCGGTCGTGGAGGAGGTGCCCGACCCGGAGCCGCCCGCCGACGGCGTCGTGCTGCGGGTCGGTGCCAGCGGGCTGTGCCGCAGCGACTGGCACGCCTGCGCGGGCCACGACCCCGACGTCGTCCTCCCGCAGGTGCTGGGCCACGAGCTCGCCGGCGTCGTCGAGCGCGTGGGGCCGCAGGTCACCCGCTGGCGACCCGGCGACCGCGTGACGACACCGTTCGTCTGCGCCTGCGGGCGCTGCGCCACCTGCCTCGGCGGGGACCCGCAGGTGTGCCCGCACCAGCGGCAGCCCGGCTTCACCGACGACGGGTCGCTGGCCGAGCTGGTGGCCCTGCACCACGCCGACGCCAACCTCGTCGGCCTGCCCCGCGTCGAGGAGGGCGGGCCGACCGACGTGGCCGCCGCGGCCCTCGGCTGCCGGACCGCCACGGCGCACCGGGCGCTGGCCCAGCGGGCGGCGCTGCGGCCGGGCGAGAGCGTCGTCGTGATCGGGTGCGGCGGCGTCGGGCTCTCCGCCGTGGCGCTCGCGAGGGCGCTGGGCGCGGGCGTCGTCGTGGCCGTCGACGTCTCGCCCGCCGCCCTGGAGCGGGCGCGGCAGCTCGGGGCCGACGTGGTCGTGCGGGCCGGCGGGGACGACGGCGCGGGCGCCCTCGGGAGCGCGGAGGGCGACCCGGTCGTCGCGGCCGTGCACGAGGCCACCGGCGGTGGCGCCGCGGTGGCCGTCGAGGCGCTCGGCTCGGGACGCACCCTCGCGCAGGGCCTGTGGTCGCTGCGGCGGCGCGGGCGCCTCGTCCAGGTGGGGCTGCTGCCCCCGGGCGCCGACGGCACCGGGCGCCCGCGGGTGGCGATGGAGCGCGTCATCAGCCACGAGCTCGACGTCCTCGGCAGCCACGGGATGGCCGCCGCGGACTACCCGGGCCTGCTGGCGCTCGTGGCCTCCGGGGCGCTGCGGCCCGCGGAGCTCGTGGGCGGGGTGCTGCCGCTGGCCGACGCCGGCCGCGCGCTGGTCGACCTGCCCTCGCGGGCCGGGGCGGGCGTCCTCGTCGTCGAGCCCTGGCGCTAGACCTCGTCGGGCCCCGGGGACGACTCGCCCTCCGTCGGCGCCGGGTCGTGCTCGGCCCGGGCGCCGGCCACGAGGTCGACGAGCGCGTCGCCGTCCACCCAGCGCGTCGGCACCGGGGCGCGGGCCGCGCGGCGCACGAGCCGGTCGGCGGGCAGCGGCGCCGGGGAGGCCACGACGACCGCGTTGGCGTAGCGGCGTCCCCGCAGCAGGCCCGTCTCGGCGAGCACCCCGACGTGCTCGAACACCTCGGCGACCGTGGCGACCTCACGGCGGAGGCGGTGGAGCGGGGGGCGGTCGGCGACGTTGGCGAGGTAGGTGCCGTCGGGGCGCAGGACCCGTGCCGCGTCGCGGACGAAGTCGGCGGTGCGCACGTGCCGCGGCGTGACGTCCGTGGCGAACACGTCGCGGACGACGGCGTCGGCGCTCGCGTCGCGCCGGGTCGCCAGCCGCTCCCGGGCGTCACCGACCTGCAGCCGCAGCGCGGGGGAGCGCGGCAGGTCGAACCACTCGCGCACCAGGCGGGCGAGGTCCTCGTCCACCTCCACGGCCACCTGGCGCGACCCCGGCCTCGTGGCGTCGACGTAGCGGGCGAGCGCGCACCCGGCGGCCCCGAGGTGGACGACGTCGAGCGGCCCGCCCCCGGGCTCGCGCTCGTCGAGGACGTCCGCCATCCACCGCAGGTACTCGAACTCCAGGACCGTGGGGTCGCCGGTGTGCACCGACGAGCTCGCGACGCCGTTGACGAAGACCGTCCACGCGTCCTCGTCGCTGCCGCTGCGGGCGAGCTCGACGACGCCGCTGGCGGTGGACCAGGTGCCGGGCTCGGGACGGGGGCGCTGGCGTTCGCGGGGCACCCGGACAGCCTCGCCGAGCGGGGCACCCGCCGCGCGGGCAGCCGGACCGCGCCGACCGTCGGCGCAGCCCCGCGGCGCGCAGCCCGCCGTGGGCGGGCCCTGTCCGTCGTCACCCGCCGCTGCCCGCCTTCCAGCACGTCAACGTGCAGGCCGCGCTGGACGCCTGGTGCGCCGAGCCCGGTCGCGAGGTGGCCGTGGAGGGCGTCGCGACGCCGCCGCACCGCAGCGGGGTGGACCTGCACCAGCTCGTGCACGGCGAGGACCTGCCGCCCCTGCGGCTCGTGGCCCCCGACCTGGTGGACCTGCCGTCCGGGCCGGGCGGGCGCACCACGGCGTGCTGGCGCGGCGCGCTGCTGCTGGTCTCCGACGCCCGCGGTCGCTGGGTCCTGCGCGTCCGCGGGCCCGAGCGCCACGAGCCCCCGTCCCTGCAGCTTGAGGTCGCCGGTCCGGAGACGGCGGCCGCCCAGCAGGTCCTCGACGAGGTCGAGGCGCTGCGCTCGCGGCTCGACGTCTACCGGGGCCAGGTGGTCGAGCTGGTGCCGGGCGGGACGGGCGGCGCCGAGCTGCGCGTCGCCGACCTGCCGCTGACCCGGCGCGAGGACGTCGTGCTGCCCGAGGAGGTCCTGCGGCGCGTCGAGCGGCACAGCCCCGAGGTGGCGCGGCAGCGGACGGCGCTGCGGGCGGCCGGCCAGCACCTCGAGCGGGGCCCGCTGCTGCACGGCCCGCCCGGGACCGGCAAGACCCACACCACCCGCTACGTCGTCCAGCACGTGCCCGGCGCCACCGTGCTGCTGCTCGCGGGCCGCGCGCTCGGGCTCGTCGGCGAGGTGGCCGCGCTCGCGCGCGAGCTGTCCCCGTCCGTCGTGGTGCTCGAGGACGTCGACCTCGTCGCCGAGGAGCGCAGCCACGGCGGCACCAGCCCCGTCCTGTTCGAGCTGCTCGACGCGATGGACGGGGCCGCGGCCGACGCGGACCTGCTGTTCCTGCTGACCACCAACCGCGCCGACCTGCTCGAGCCGGCGCTGGCGGCGCGTCCGGGCCGGGTCGACGTGGCCGTCGAGATCGGCCTCCCGGACGCGGACGGACGCCGTCGTCTGCTGGAGCTCCACGCCGCGGACGTCCCGACGTCCTTCGCCGAGGAGGACGTCGTGGCAGCGGTCGAGCGGATGGAGGGGGTCACGGCCTCGTTCGTCGAGGAGCTCCTCCGCCGGGCGGTGCTCGAGGCCCTCGAGGAGGCTCCCGGCGACCTGCGCGAGGTCACCGGCGAGCACCTGCGGCGGGCCCTCGACGACCTGCTGGACAGCACCCAGTCGGTCACGCGCGCGCTCCTCGGCGTCCCCGCCGACCAGGGCGCGCACCCCGGCCCGGCGACGGTCCACGAGGTCACCTCCACGGCCGGGTACGGCGAGGGGCCCGGGCGGTGGTCCTCAGCCGTCGTCGGGCCGGCGGCGCAGCGCCTTCGTCCGCCCGCGAGCGGTCTTGGCGTCCGTGCGCCGGCCCCGGGCGCGTCGCGAGGGGCCCGTCGCGCGCCGCGGGGCCGGCGGCGGCCGCAGCCCCTCGGCGACGAGCGCCCTCAGCCGCTCGCGGGCGCTCGCCCGGTTGCGGCGCTGCTCGCGGTGCTCGGACGCCCGGACGACGAGGGCGCCGTCGACGAGCCGATCCCCGAGCCGGTCCAGGAGGCGCTCGCGCTGCGGCGCCGACAGGGCCCGCGAGCGCTCCGGTGACCAGCGCAGCTCCACCGCCGAGTCCGTGGTGTTGACGCCCTGGCCGCCCGGCCCGCCCGCACGGCTGAAGCGCCAGGCCAGCTCCCCGGACGGCAGCACGACGCCGCGCGCGACCCGCAGGTCGCCCGCCGGGTCGCTGCCGGACGCTCCCGCAGGAGCCGGGGCGCTGGGCTCGGGCACCGCGCAAGGATGCCCGCCGTCCGCGACGACGGCGCGGCGCACCGGCGCACCGGCTGCCGGGGACCGGTCGCGCGGAGCGCGGGCGGCACCGCGGCGGGTGCGTACCGTGGTGGCCGTGCAGGGACCGGCGGACCGAGCAGGCCCCCGGACCGCCCCCGCGCCCCCGGACGCCCCCGCGCCCCCGGACGCCCCCGCGCCCCCGGACGCCCCCGCGCCCCGGGCCGCCAGCGCGGTGGACGAAGCCGTCGAGACCTACCTGGCGCACCTGCGGGTCGA